>Ga0101944_10000123_pt1 | contig 259427 bp, 192 predicted proteins | sample DewCreD2012metaG_FD_75245 | JGI IMG/M metagenome (GOLD analysis project Ga0101944, IMG submission 75245) | Hot spring sediment bacterial and archeal communities from British Columbia, Canada, to study Microbial Dark Matter (Phase II) - Dewar... ...
GGATTGCGACTCGGACGCCTCTCCGGCGTCCGAGGCCACGATTTTGAGGTAGGACAGCAGCCCCGATTTGAGGGGATTGCGACGTACCCTGCTCTTCTTCTTAGCCTGGAGGTGCCTTCCGTGGTAGGACAGCAGCCCCGATTTGAGGGGATTGCGACCACGACAACCCCCTTTCCCTTTGCCGCATGCCGTCGGGTAGGACAGCAGCCCCGATTTGAGGGGATTGCGACCTCGGACGCCTCTCCGGCGTCCGAGGCCACGATTTTGAGGTAGGACAGCAGCCCCGATTTGAGGGGATTGCGACTTACTCCTCGTCGAGAGGATGCTCGATGAGCATCCGCTCGGGTAGGACAGCAGCCCCGATTTGAGGGGATTGCGACTCCGCTCGACGAGGGATACCAGGTGCTTCCCGAGGAAGGGTAGGACAGCAGCCCCGATTTGAGGGGATTGCGACATGACAGTCATCGCCTCGGACGCCTCTCCGGCGTCCGGGTAGGACAGCAGCCCCGATTTGAGGGGATTGCGACAGGAGGGTCTCGATGTGTTCCCCGCCCCACTCGGACGGGGAAGGTAGGACAGCAGCCCCGATTTGAGGGGATTGCGACTGTCATTTATGTTCATTTCGCCCCCCCCCTTATGCTAGGTAGGACAGCAGCCCCGATTTGAGGGGATTGCGACTGCACAACCGCAACCACTCCCGGATAATCTCGACTCGCGTGGTAGGACAGCAGCCCCGATTTGAGGGGATTGCGACTCCGATACCACTTGCCCTTGGCTCCACTATGGAGCTTGGTAGGACAGCAGCCCCGATTTGAGGGGATTGCGACTGGCGAGGGCCGTGGCCGATTTGACTGCTGAGCGGTGGGGTAGGACAGCAGCCCCGATTTGAGGGGATTGCGACTTTTGCCCACTCCAGGCGGCCCCCAGATTAGCACAGGTAGGACAGCAGCCCCGATTTGAGGGGATTGCGACTCCTCTCGACCCAGTTCGTCAGGTACTTCCGGAGGAAGGGTAGGACAGCAGCCCCGATTTGAGGGGATTGCGACGCAACAACGCCGCTTGCACCGCCGCAGGCGCCGTTGTTAGGTAGGACAGCAGCCCCGATTTGAGGGGATTGCGACAATCTGGAACCATGTACCCCAGCACGTCGCTGGGGTCTGGTAGGACAGCAGCCCCGATTTGAGGGGATTGCGACCACATGCCGTCGCGTCCACTATGGACGCGACGGCATGGTAGGACAGCAGCCCCGATTTGAGGGGATTGCGACACATCGCGCACCCCCTTTCTTCCCCAATACCACTTGCCGGTAGGACAGCAGCCCCGATTTGAGGGGATTGCGACAGGATGCTCGATGAGCATCCTCTCGACGAGGGATACCGGTAGGACAGCAGCCCCGATTTGAGGGGATTGCGACCAGATGTATCGCCTACAAGCACAACAGTAGGTATGGTAGGACAGCAGCCCCGATTTGAGGGGATTGCGACCAGCCAAGCCACGAGGGATTCTAAGATCCCTCGTGGCGGTAGGACAGCAGCCCCGATTTGAGGGGATTGCGACTAGAGCATCGTACACCTCCTTCCCCGATACCACTTGCGGTAGGACAGCAGCCCCGATTTGAGGGGATTGCGACTAGCCGCCCAGGCCGCAGACCACCGCTCAGCAGTCAAGGTAGGACAGCAGCCCCGATTTGAGGGGATTGCGACTACACCGTGGCCAGCTCAGCCGGAGTCAGCGAAACCGCGGTAGGACAGCAGCCCCGATTTGAGGGGATTGCGACCCGACGATTTTAACCTCTATCGCCCCATTCTCGTAATAGGGTAGGACAGCAGCCCCGATTTGAGGGGATTGCGACTCAGTGAGCGTCCTCTCGACCCAGTTTGACAGGTACTTGGTAGGACAGCAGCCCCGATTTGAGGGGATTGCGACTGCTGGCCCTGGCCCTGGCTCTGGCCCTGGCCCTGGCGGTAGGACAGCAGCCCCGATTTGAGGGGATTGCGACGCCTCTTGAGGAAGCACCAGTCGTAACGAGGAATGTCGGTAGGACAGCAGCCCCGATTTGAGGGGATTGCGACTGTACAAGGTTGACATGCCGTTTTACCTGCTCGAGGGAAGGTAGGACAGCAGCCCCGATTTGAGGGGATTGCGACTAGACCGACATTATCATAGTCCCCGTCCCCCTCCTTGGTAGGACAGCAGCCCCGATTTGAGGGGATTGCGACATTTCAGTTCCTCCTTTTGTAGATTCTACCTTAGCTAGGTAGGACAGCAGCCCCGATTTGAGGGGATTGCGACGGTCTCAACGGACACATGCTGGATTTTCAAACCTTTGTTGGTAGGACAGCAGCCCCGATTTGAGGGGATTGCGACGGGTTTTGCGAAGACGAACAAGCATCTTTGCAATTTCAGGTAGGACAGCAGCCCCGATTTGAGGGGATTGCGACCTCCGGCGTCCGAGGCGACGATTTTAACCTCTATCGGGTAGGACAGCAGCCCCGATTTGAGGGGATTGCGACATGATTGCCTCCCGTTTTTTCTGAGCCAGTAGATCGAGGTAGGACAGCAGCCCCGATTTGAGGGGATTGCGACATCTGTTACTACCACCACCACATCTGCCCGCATTTCGGGGTAGGACAGCAGCCCCGATTTGAGGGGATTGCGACCATCCCATTCTCGAAGCAGAGCGACAATACCATGGGGAGGTAGGACAGCAGCCCCGATTTGAGGGGATTGCGACGCCTCGGGCGCCCTGGGGGCGCCCGAGTCCGTAATTGGTAGGACAGCAGCCCCGATTTGAGGGGATTGCGACGTCCGAGGCCGCGATTCTGAGCTCGACGAGCGGTAGGACAGCAGCCCCGATTTGAGGGGATTGCGACCTCCATGGCGTCCGAGGTTGCTACGGTAGGACAGCAGCCCCGATTTGAGGGGATTGCGACTCCGTCCTCAAAATAGATTGACACTACCACCGTGGTGGTAGGACAGCAGCCCCGATTTGAGGGGATTGCGACCATACATTAAATGTAGCGTCATCGTAGTCCCCCTTTGGTAGGACAGCAGCCCCGATTTGAGGGGATTGCGACCGCCTCCATGGCGTCCGAGGTCGCGATCCGGAGCTCGGGTAGGACAGCAGCCCCGATTTGAGGGGATTGCGACATAGAAGTAAATCACGGCCTCGGGCGCCCTGGGGGGGTAGGACAGCAGCCCCGATTTGAGGGGATTGCGACCGCCCCGGGGGCGCCCGAGTCCGTAACTCTGAGCTCTAGGTAGGACAGCAGCCCCGATTTGAGGGGATTGCGACGGCTTTCGCTCACCGTGCGGGGCGGACCTGGGGGCGTGGCAGATGTGAACGCGCGATCGCGTTAGGCGATCGCGCGTCCGCCATAGAAATCCCAGAGCCCTCGCGCAGAAAGCCGGTTTTTCCCTCCCCCCATTTTTCTCTGTGACCACATCTGTCACACCCTCCCCGTAAACTAGGTATCGTCGCCCGAGTGAATGGGCGGCCTTTGTCAGGAGTCCGGGTGCCGGATCGTCTTGAAGGGTGCGGACAAGTTCATTAAGGGAGGACTGCCAATGGATACGCCGCGAAAGAAGAGTGAGTTTGGCTGGCGGCCCTTTGAGGGTATCGACCAGTTGTTCTCCAATCTGCCCGCCGGGACTGAAACGCAATCCCCTGGTGGCTCCGAACCGAGGCAGGAGGCTGGAAAGCAGATACCTTCCGCTGTTGGGGCAGGTCCTTCCGCGGGCGCGGCGTTGGCCATAGCCGCAGCCGCCAGCCCGGATCCGGCCACGAACCCGGTTCCGGAGGAGGTAGAGGAAAGGGAGCCCGCTCAAGAGAGGCAGCAGGATTTGTTCGCACCGGATCCAGGCGGAGCGTCGTCGGTTTCGCGGCAAGCCGATGAGGACGACTTTCTCCTCGGGCACGGCCTTGCCCCGGGTCTGCAAGAGCACGCCCGGAAGGAAGTCCGTCGGTCCGTGGCAGAAGCGGAGGAACTCATTCGCGAAAATCGCTGGGAGGACCTCATTGCGCTCTTTCATCCTCTTGAGGAGAAGGTCCCGGCTGCGGTCGACGCCGGGATCGACCTAGAACTGCGTCTCAAGGTTGCCTTTGCCCTCGGGCAGTCAGGCCGGTTCGAGGAAGCCCTGAAGGCGCTTGAACCCGCGCTCCGGCTTCATCCGGATGACTTTCATGTGCACAGCGCGGCGGGCTTCAATGCCTACCAGTCTCTTCTGAAGCGCAGAGAACGCAAAGTCACGCTCATTCCGGAACAGAAGCGGGAGAGAATCCAGCAGGCTCATGAACATTTCCGTCGCTGCCAGCAGTTGAGGCCGGACCATGTCACGAGCTTCTACCGGGAAGGCATGCTCTTCAAAGAAGTGGAAGGGAAAACTCTGAAAGCAGCCGCTTGCTTCCGCCAGGCTATTCGAAACTGGGAGTCTCTTTCCGAAGAAGAGCGGCAAAAACGCCACCAGGAACGGCCCAAGTACCTGCGTTCTTTGTATCACTTGGCCTCTTGCCTTCTCGAAGCCGGGGAGTCCCCGCGGGCCCGGGAGCTTCTGGAGCGCTGCATGCAGGAGGATAGCGGTGACGTTTTATCCCCCGTTCACAAGCACTTTGCCATGGCCAAAGTCCTTCATGCTATGGCGCGGTACCGGGAAGCGCTTGAGTATCTGGAGACCGCCGGTCGCGCAGCCCGTGACGGCGAGCCGACTGACTACATTTGGGAACTTGCGGCTCGCTGCTGCCTCCACCAGGGGCGGGCCGCCGAGGGCATGCGGTACTTGGCAAGGATCCCCGAGCGGATTCGCAAACCTTATGTCCGATGGACTGAGGCGGATTTGCTGGTTGCTCTAGGCAGGGGGAAGGAGGCTGAGGAGGTTCTTACTCGCTCAGCAGAGCGCGACCGCCGTTCACGTCACAAGGCCCTGCTGCGGCTGGCGTATTTGCACTACCGGCAGGGGTTGGCCGAGCAAGCACTGGAGAAGGCCCGGGAGGCCAATCGGTTCTACCGGCAAACCTATGGCAACGAGTGCCAGGATGCGCTGTTCTGGATTGTCGGCTGCCTGCACAAGCTGGGCAGGCGAGATGAGGCGCTGAGGACCTTGGCCGAACTCGAGGGCCTGAACCCTCAGTATCCGAACCTTTACCGCTTGAAGGAGAGGGTGCGCGGAGGACACGACCATGGGTGAACCGAGAGAAGAATTGTCGCCGGGTGGGGCGCCGCAGGTCGGCGACAAGACGGATTACAAGCTGTTGCTCGATACCCTGAGCAAAAAGATTCTTGGCGGCTGTCCGGCTGGCGAGGTAGAGGAGATTCTTTCACGAAAAGAGGCCTGGCAGTCTCTTGAACCCGCGGACGCCCTTCGGTGGTCGGCCCTGGCGCAGGCCGTAGGCCTTGCGGACCTGAGCTTGGAGGTGCTCGAGTGGATCACCCAAAGACACCCGGCCTTGGAATCCGCGTGGACAGAGCGGCTGGAACTCCTTCGGCTTGTCGGTGCGCGCGGCGACTTGGTCCGGGCACGGCGGCAGGCTATTGACGCGCTTGGCGAGGCCCGAGTGAGGCGTTTGTTTGGGGGCGATGCGGCTCTATCAGAGCCTGCCGCAGAGTGTGGAGCTAAGCCGGGGACGTGTTCTTCGGTGCCTGTTCCAGAAGAGACCTTAGAAAGTGAGCTGAGCCATGGTCAGGCTCGGCCGGACGAAGGGGAAGAACTGCAGAAGCCTCAAGAGGGCGTGCCGACTGGAGGATGGTCTTCAGACCCCTGGAGCGAAGACGAGGCAGAGGACTTGGGCGAGCCTTTCGTCCAGATGCGCAGAGAGGACGCGGCAGTAAGGCTCTACATGGAGATTTTCCGCGGCCGGCCCGACGTGTTCGCCAGGCAGTGGTACGACGAGGAGACCGACACCCAGGGATATGTTCCTGTCCGCAGGCCTATGCTCGCCTCGGACGTACAGGAACATCTCAAGGGGAACAAGACGTACGGGATCTATCTGCTTGATCAGGACAGTCGCGCTTGGGTGGGCGTTATCGACGTGGATCTGGTGCCCTCTTTACGGGGACGAAAACTCACCAGGGACGAATACGACCGCCGGACCCGGGAGGAGACGTATCTCGTCGAGCGCTTGAGCGAGCTTTCCTCAGAGGAAGGCCTGCCCTGCGTGGCGGAGTTCACGGGTGGCAAGGGCTATCACTTCTGGTATCCCTTCGAAGATCCTGTGCCCGCAGCTTCGGTTCGCGCCGCGCTGCGCGCGGTAGTGTCGAAAATCGAGGGGGATCTTTCTTGTTTCCAGTTGGAGGTTTTCCCGAAGCAGGACACCCTGTCGGGTAAGGGCCTCGGCAATCTCGTCAAGCTCCCGCTGGGTGTGCACAGGGGCACGGGCAAACCCTCGTTTTTCCTCCTGGCCCCGGATCGCTCGGTCGAAAGCCAGCTTGCCTTCTTGCAAAAGGTCATGCGGATCCCGCCGGCCCGCGTCGAAACTCTGGCCGCTGCCCATGAAAAGGCCAAAGTCATTGTGCATCCGCGGCACGAGGCCTGGGCACGGGAGTTTCCCGAGCTGGCCGTGCTCGAGCAAAAGTGCACCATCATTGCGCAGATATTGGCCGCATGCCGCAGTTCGCGGAGCCTGAGCGTGCGGGAGGAAAAGGTCCTTCTCTGCACGGTCGGTCACCTGCCCCAGGCCCGCAAGCTTCTGCACCACGTGTTCGAGCAACTTCCTGAGTACAACAGGCCTCTTTTGGATTACAAGATCGCCCGGATCCGCGGCACACCCCTTGGCTGCAAACGGATCCACAGTCTCCTGGGAGACACGGACCCCACGTTGCCATGCAGGTTCGAGACGCTGGATGCCGGGTACTGGACCCCTCTGCTCCACCTGGAGGGCGGTAAGGAATACTGCAGTGTGCCAAAGAGCGAACGTGTCGAGAGCCTGGAGGACGCCCTCGAGATGCTGGACGTCTCCATCCGCCAGGTCCGCAGATTCTTGAATACGCAGCGTACATGAGGCTCCAGGCAGTCACGGACAGGGGGAGAGAGCACCTTGGAAGCTCTTTACGTTCTTGAACCAGGCAGCTTCATCCGCAAGGACGGGGAGGCCCTGAAAATCGTAAAGGAGGGTTCGACCGTTGCCGAGATCCCGGCCCGGGGGCTCAAGCGTCTTACGCTCGTGGGGTACGTATCCTTGAGCGGGGCGGTTCTCGATTTCCTCATCCATCACCGCATCGAGACCGTCTTCATGACGCCCACGGGACGATTCCGGGCACGGCTCATGCTCGACGAGCATCCCCATGTGGCACGAAGACAAGCGCAGTACGCCAGACTGGGAGAGAAAACGTTCGTTCTGGAGGCAGCCCGGAGAATCGTCGCAGCGAAGCTCGAAAACCAGGTCCGGCACCTGAGACGGAGGGCCCGCGACCACGGTATCGGAGAGCTCGAAAAGATCGCCCTGCGGATCCATGGGCTCCAGCGCGCTTTGCGGGCGACCCAGGACCTGGAGGTCGTTCGGGGGATTGAGGGCTACGGCACGCGCCTGTACTTCGAGGCGTTTCCGTTTCTGCTTCGGAATAACCTGTTCAGTTTCCCGGGCCGAAGGCGGAGGCCGCCAACGGACCCGGTAAACGCGATGCTTTCTTTCGTCTACACCCTTCTCACCAACGAAGTGCTCGGGGCCATTAAGGCTGCGGGCCTGGATCCGTACCTGGGTTCTTTGCACGAAGTTGCTCCCGGGCGGCCGTCGCTTGCATGCGATCTCGTCGAGGAGTGGAGAGTGCTGGGGGACAGGCTGGTCCTTTCGCTCATCAACCGCCGCTACGTGACGCCCGAGGATTTCGTGGTCCGCACTCGAAGCTTGCCGGAGGACGAGCCGGACCGGGTGCGGTCGGTGGAGATGAAACCGGCTGCTCTGAGGGCGCTCATTGGGAGCTATGAGAGACAGATGCAGGCGAGGATCAAGACCGAGGTGACGGGGGACGAGCGCCAGTTCCGATGGCTCGTTCACGAACAGGTACGCCGCTTTGCGCGGTCCCTGGAGGAACCGGAGGCCGTATACGAGCCTTTTTGCATCGGCCATTGAGGAAGTTCCATTCGGGTCGGGGACCGCTGGCTCAGGGGGCATACAGGCGGTTCCGCAAAGGACAGGTTTCGGTTCGGCGTTTGGCTTGTGGCGGAAGCATCGCCGGGAGTGATAACCGCGCATGTTCGTCCTGGTCTCTTTCGATATCAGCGACGACCGGATCCGCTACCGGGCGGTGAAAATTCTCAAGGGTTTCGGCATACGCGTCCAGAAGTCGGTCTTTGAGTGTCCGGCTCTCAACGAGCGACAGTACCTGGAGCTCAAGGACCGCATGGAGGCCGTCGTGGACCAGAGGACCGACTCGGTCAGGTACTACATTCTCTGCAAGGGCTGCATCGGAAACGTCGAATGGACCGGCCTGGGCTGCGCGCCCGAGGGAAAGGAATTCGAGACGGTTTAGGAAGGGAGGGTTTCTTCACCAACGAAGAGGATATGGGGCACCTGTTCGAGCTCCTTCAGGGGAATACCCCTTCTTCGACCTCGTGTTTGGCGCGTGCTTTGAGGGTCCAAGCGTGGTCGAACCTGCAGCTCATGAAGTCAGCCAGGTCGTCACGGGCTCGAGTAGGAAATCCTCTAAGGGGATTCCCTCGGTGCCTACCAGAAGCGCCCGCTTGGGTTTGAAGGCCTGCGAAAAAGCGGAGAGACCGGGATGAAAACCCCGTGCTCGGCCGCTCTTTACCTCGAGAGCGACAACGGTGCGTCTGGTACGGATGACGAAGTCGACTTCCATGTTGCGCTCCCGCCAATAGAACACTGCGCACTCGCCCAGGGCTGCAGCGTTTGCCAGGTGCGCTCCTACAGCGGATTCGACAAGTCGCCCCCAGAACTGCCGATCCGCGACGGCCTCTGCCAACGGGAGGCCTGTCTGCGCGGTCATTAGGGCCGTATTGAGCACTTGGAGTTTCGGGCTGGATGCACGGGTTCGCACTTGTGAGAGGGAAAATTTCTGAAGGCCAGTAAGCATGCCCGCTCCGCTGAGAAGGTCGATATAGTGCGCAAGGGTCGTCGTGTTTCCGGCGTCCTGGAGCTGCCCCAACATCTTCGTGTACGAAACGACCTCTCCGGAATGGCGGCAGCCGAGCTCGAAGAGTCGACGCAACAGGGCGGGCTTGTCCACTCGGACCAGAAGCAAAACGTCTCGGGAGATGGTGGTCTCAGTGAGCGCGTCGAGCACATAGCGACGCCAACGCTCGGGATCGCGGATCAGGGGAGCGGCTCCTGGATACCCTCCGAAGTAAAGGTACTCCTCCAGGCTGAACCCGAAGGCCTCCCGCATCTCTGAAAAGGTCCAGTGGGGCAAACGCACAAGCTCGAAGCGACCGGTCAGACTCTCCGATAACCCCCTCTCGACGAGCAAGGGCGCCGAACCAAGCAGTACAACGCGCAAAGGCAAGCGAGAGCGTGAGTCTTCGTCCCAGAGCCGCTTGACGGTTTCCGACCAGCCAGAGACCTTCTGGACTTCGTCGACGGCAAGGACTGCTCCTTTGTCGCCGGCGTTTCGAGCCGCAAGCCGAGCCTGTTCCCATTGCGCGGCAAGCCATGTTCTATCGCGCAAGGTGGGTTCATCAGCGGAAACGAAAAGGCTGGGGACCTTGAGGCGGTCGAGGACCTGTTGCACAAGCGTAGTCTTGCCGACCTGCCGCGGACCGGCGACCACCTGGATCAAATGGCGCGGTTCCTTGAGCCTGGAGTCCAGGACCGCGGCCTGTTTTCGCTGAAAACGCGGGGAAGACGATTTACTCAACATGTTGAGTATTTTTGCTCATAGTCTTGAGTAAACGCAAGTGGGGGCAAGCCGCAGCACCGGATGCCTCTCCCGCAGGAGGGATCTCCCTCGCTCCGCGCTTCCGGAAGTGGACTTGCCCCGGTTGCGTGGACAGGTTAGGGCCTGGGATTTCCCGTCCCTCCTCGACCTGAACTGTGAGATACCTCAGCCATGCCGTCCGGCTGCATCGGAAACGTCGGATGAACCGGCTTAGGCTGCAGGCCAGAGGGAAAGGAGTTCAAAATGGTGGGGGCGACGTGAGATCGCAGGCGAAGCAGTGGAGCCGTAGCAGTCTAGTTTTTCTCGAAGAGAGCTTTCTCGACTTCACCAACCAGAGTCCTTAGTTCTCGCCCAAATTGCGAGGCATCCCTTATTGAGTCCTCTGTGGTCCCGGCGTGATTGAGGTCGTTCCGCTTGGCAGAGAGTTTATCCATGATGGCTTGGATGCCCGAGTTCTTGCTGATTTCTTGGACCATTTCTTTCACAAGCTCGGGGTAGTCGCAAGCCGGCGGTTTCCATTCCCTTGGCTCCAGTTTGCTACGCGCTATCTTGAATGCCTGCCCCGCCGTCTCTCGAATGTCCCTCCTGTATGGGCCTTGCTCGCCAGCCTTACAAAGAAAGTGTGTCAGAACCGTTTCCTGGAGAATCGTGTAACCCTGTTGGATCAGGTTGTGCTCGAGGCACCATTTTGTTGCTTGCATGCCGTCTCTGACCACATCTTGACCATCGAATCGATCAAGATCCTTTTTCAAGAGATCCAGCAGGGGCTCGAACGGCTTGACCACGTCGGCGGCCTGCAAGCGATCGAGCGTGCGTGCAAGATCTCGCGCGACAGGGCCAATTCGCATGGATCGGCACGTCGACAAGTTGGCGCCGAACTCTTCCAGTCTTTGAGAGATATGGCGCAGGTCCCGGGCAGCTGGATCCTTGCCTTTTGCAGCCCTCAAACGGGGTAGGATCTTATTTTGGGTCAGTGCGGCGATGGAGGACGGGTCGCCTGCCTTGAGAAATCGGTCCACAGCCACGGTCCAGTCCAGCAAGTAGACGAAGCTGGTGAGATCGAAAATAGGCGCCTTACGCTGTTCTAAAGGTTTTGCTTTTGCCTGTGAGAGGGTACCAAGGGTCTCAAAGGCTCCGTAGTAAACGTGTTCGATGTGCACTCTTTTTAGAGCCCGGGCATAGGCAAGAATGACCAGAGCGAACATGGGGATGGATCGAAAGGCGTGGGTGACGTCGAAGGTGATCCGGTCTTCTTCTTCGATGACTCCAAAGACGCAGTCAAAAATTTTCCAGAGTTCTTCCTCGTTCTCCCCTTTCGGAATGTCTATGGTACGCATCTCGTAGGTTCCACCAAGGGTGCGGACGCGACTCTCGAGTCCTTCGCAAGGTTCCTGGTTTTCAGGATCTTCGCCTTGTTCCCAGTTACAATGCCTGGCTTCCTCCGTCAGGAAGAAGTATGCAACATCCTCCGCAGAGCAGCGGTTACGCGAGGAATCGTAAAGCCGCAGCGTAGCCTCTTGAACGTATCGAGTGGGTCTTGGATCTAAAATGTCAGGGTGTGTGTAAATGCAGCGGAGGTATCTGTTCGTGCCGAGAAAGGAGAGGTAAACGTTCCGCATGGGCAGTTCCTCTTTTCTAGAGGTACGGGGTCAACGGCTTACTCAATGGGGCCGAGGATTCTTGGTCGCACTCCTGAGGCGAACGGAAAACATTCTTCAGCCGGAGAAATGGCCTCTTGCTATGCTCCATACCTCCGGAAGAGCCTGTGCCTGAACTTGTGAGAAATCTCTACTGTGCCATCCGGTTGGTGGTTCTCCACCGCTTCCCGGCAGGATGTGGAGTAAACCGGTACGAGCCCGCTGGACAGGGCGAAATTGACCAGGAGATAGCAGGCGCCGAAGTCCCCCTGAATGAGGACGTAATCCCCGGGTGAGGCCGAGTCTTGCAGCCAGGCCCGCAGGGGTTGCAGAAAGCGGCCGATCGCGGGCAGATCCGCAGGGATCTGGCTCCAGAGGGCGGCCAGCGCCTCCGGCATCTCGACAATACGATCCACGCCAAGGGAGCTCCGGGCATCGGCCACCTGGCTCTCGGTGATCCTGTGGTTCATGATGAGAAACAGCGCGGGCATGGGAAACTGAAGGCCTCGTTCCTCCCACTAGGATTCTGTGATCTTCAGGATCCTGTATTCCTTGCCTCCGATGTGCTCGACCTCGACATGCGCCTTCGGTGGACGTTTTTTTTTATTCTTCACCTTCCCCAGGAGGGCTTCCGAAAGCAAGCTCTTATCCTTTGAAGACGCACGTTTCCCTTCGAAAGTACAGGAGACTTCTTCCCTGCCCGGATCCCAGTACAGATTGACGTCTTGCCATTTTTCCATTCGGCCAACGGAGGATTCGGCCGCCTGGCCCAAGCTAGACTCGGTTGAGGTACCTTGAATTGTGCCCTCTTCCTTTTCTTCGTCCTCTGCTGTAATGCCCGCGTCCGCAGAGCGCGTGGGTGGTACCATCGCGCCGTATCCAACGGCTGTCTTGGCGCCGAAGCCGAGCCAATGGCATGCACGTTCGAACGCTTTATCCAATAAAGCTTGCCAGTCTTCGATGTGATCCTGTAGCTTTTCTAAGCCGCGTCTACGGAGGAGCGACGCTCGGAAGGTGAACCGGGCTCCGGGCTTGAGTACCAAGAAAAAAGACAATTGGGACAGCTTATCCGCATCGTGAGGGGATTCTTCCCCCTGGTAGTAGGACCAGTGATGCGGGTTGAGGATGTCCACACCCAACTCGGCCCCGGGCTGGGGAAAGGCATCATGGAAGCAAAGGAGTCCCTGCCAATGCACTCTTTCACGCGCCTTCTTGGACTCCTGCAGTGACCGCAAGAATTCAGGCGCCCCGATGGAGCTGTCCAAGTCGAGCGCGGAAATCCATGCATCCAGCAGCGCCTTTTGCTTCGGATCAAGAGCCGCGGCAAACTTTTTCTCATAAGCCTGAGCGAAAGGGTTTTCTACCTGGATTGCAGGATCCTGTTGGAAGAGTGCGGAAGTGGGGTCGAAACCGAAGAGAACCCAAACAAGGAAAAAATTCCATGATGCTGAATCCTCCTGCCAAAGCGCGAGTTCTTCCGCAGCACGTCTAAGAACGCCTTTGATTCCTGAGCCCGCCAGATAGGGGATGCCGTAAGGAGTTAGAAATGCGAACCCGTTTTCAACCGGATGGGGGTTACCGGATCCCGTAAGAAGGGGTGCGGTAAGCTTTGCGGTCCGCACCCAAGCATGAGGTTCAGACAAGCATTCTTGGCGCTTGTCGAGAGCATCCAAGACTTTGTCTGCAGCATGTCCCATTTCCGCCGCAGTGCTTAAAGCCTGGCTTTTCTTGCTCTTGAGAGGTGCCCACGGACGGTTCAGCCTAGCCTTTCCTCGCTTGAGAAGCTGCTCGAAAAATCTCCAGTCCGAATCTTCGCTGGCTTTCTTGGCTTTTTGAAAAGCCTCCTTCTCTTTTTTTGGTTCGTAGGTGGCCTGTCCTGTGCTGGCAAGCGCGTGAAAGTAGATGAGGAAACGATGACCAGGCGGTATCTCTGCACGCCATTTGTCTCGTGGATCGTAATGGTCGCCGAGGACTGTGTGGAGATAGCCCGGGACAACTCTCCTTGGAAACTCAAAAGTTACAACGCTGTCCATGAATGTTGCTCCCTGCTATAAAAGCCCGATACCTCTCTCCAAACTCCTACCGCTGTGGGGTGGTGCTGCCGCAGCGATTTTCGAGCGACTTTAGTCGCCGACGGTCTGGGCCAGGTAGCGAATCCACTTCAGAGCGGCGAGGGCCTCTTCAGTGGCCCGCTGGTACTCCTGGGAGTCCATGTGGCTCGTCATGAAAGACATAGCCTTTTCGAAATCTTGGTCTTTCAAGATGGCCACTGCTGGGTCGGCCAGCCATGCGAGGATGTCCTCCATGAGCCTTTTGTGTTCACCTTTCCCCTTTCCCTCCAGGAATGCCAAGGTCTGCATGAGCCCGTTGGTCATTACCATAGCGGGCAAGCTCTTTGCCAGATTCCGGTATTTCTCGTCGGGCTTTGGGGACGTGACCCTTTTCCAGGCATATCCTGCGCGGATCTGATCAAGCGTTTTCATTGGCACCTCCAAGGAAAGAAACGAAGACCTGGCCACGCCCAGTGGTGGCATCGCCGCCGATTTGGAGCGGCTTGCCGCCGAACTCTTCGGCTAGCCGTAATGCGATCTTGTCTGCTTTAAGGTAATCAGGAGGCTTGGTGGATCCTTTCTTGAGGCGTTCGTCGGATGCCATAAGAAGGCTGACTAGGAGTGATTCGGGGGGGAGGTTTTCGGTGAAGAATAGCCCTGTGTCTTCTGCCGTTCCAGAGATGTCGTTTATCCTCACATGAGGCTCGACGGTTGTGGCGTTTCGCGCAAAGTAGGTGAACTGGTTGTCGGAAAGAAGAACAAGATGTTCTCTCAACTTGTTATGGAAATATTCAAGGCCAGGAGCCATCGGAAGGGCCTTGTCTGCAATCCAGTCTGCTATTTTTCTTAGATCTTGTTGCCCTGAGTTTTGAGCCTCGAACATGAAGGCCTCGAGTACAAGCTGTTTGGTAGTATTTCTTTTGACTAAAAGATCGTCATGAAGTACTATCGCTTGCGAATCGGCCACTGCTGGCAAAGGATCGGCTGGAAAGTCCACTTGGGCTATAGCGGCGAGGCGTGCCAGGCGTTTTAGGACCAAGGGAGAGGTGGCGTAAACGTAAACGCCTCTTAAACTCCGAACGGGGAAGAGCACGAGTTGAGCGTCGGTGAAGCTGACCGCACCTGCGTGCTCCGATGCGTCCCTCTCGGGTCCGAAGATGCGGTCTATCAGGTTGGGTTCTTTCATTTTAGCGTGTGCGGCATGCCGGAAAGCCCCTTTAATGCCTGAACCCGCAAAGCACGGATGTTCTGTGTGCCGTTCTCGCTGAATAGGATTGTCGATTACGCCCAAAGCTTGGCCAGCCCCCATGTGAACAGGCGTCAGGGAGTAAAAGAATGTCAACCGTTTGTCGAGAAACATGATTGCCTCCTCTAAAAGTTCCAGATGCCAAACCAGACTCGGTTCCATCCTTCGTGGCGACGTGTTGCAAATGAAAGACGAGGGTCTATGAAGGACCAGAGCCCTTTCTCCCACAAAGGGGTGAGGGCCTGTGTGTCCCCCTTGATGACTCGGAACCAGTAGCAGCTTCCAGCGGGAGCAAGTCGTCTTGCGGGTTTCGGCGAGTGGGCGGCAATGTCCCAGCCGGAGACCACCGCTGCTCTCGGCACTGCCGCTGCGACAAGTTCAGCCTCCAGTCCGTCGAGGAACATGCGGTTCGTGTCATCCACTACAGGAGGGCGCCACCCATCCTGGAAAAGCCCAGGCGTCGCAAGGATCAAACGAAATCCTTTCCATCCGCTTTCGGGGCGGCCGATGTCTCTGCAACTTTGGAAGGTGCTTTCGTCGGTCGGTAAGACCTCTGCGGCGCGGCCGTCACCGCCAAGCCGGATCAGACCCGATTGTGGCAGGTTATCCCCAGTAAAGTCTGCGCAGAGGCACACTCCTGGCCGTAGGGCTACTGCGTCTGTGGTGTAGATGGCTCCTTCCTCTGCCGTGCGGGCATCCGTGTACAGGGCGATCCCGAGGCGGGGGTCATTTCCCCAAAATTGCTGGGAGGGAAGCAGCGATTTTTCATCAGGAAGTTTTCCTGAGAAATGAGCAGCCAGTCCTTCAACGCTGATCCACATGCCCGTCAGAGGTTTGCGGCGGTCAGAGGGTTCCATTCTCACGGAATACGGAAGAAGCCCGCTACACAGGACAGGTTTGGGGATCGGGGTGGGCTTCATTCGCCTTAGAGCGAAAGTTCCTTGTTCGCTCTGAACTGCAGCCAAGTCAGCTGGAAGCGGGAACCAAAGGATCCTGTCCTTCTGGAGAGCGAGAAAGCGGAGTGAGAAGTCTGGCCTCAGGCAGTTTTGCACCACTTGCAGTGCTTTGTCCGGTTCCCTAGTCACGTCGCACAAAAGTCCCTTGTCAGCCAAGACGCGGGAAACAATCGCTCCGGTGACAACCGAGGGCCACGGCGGCATATAAGACAGGCCGTGCACGCCTCCTCCGAAAAGCCGATTGCCACGAAGCATTAAGACATCCAAAGGTCGAATCGTAAGCAGGGTCACGAATCTCCTCCTTTTTCGGCCTTGTTTGAAATGCGGCCTTCCCGGGCAAGGAAATCGGCTGTCAGCAATAAACTTCGCAGCCACAAATTTTGCGTCTCCTCCTTTGTCCCAGCAGGAGACTGCGGTTCCTTGTGGACTATTTTGGGATGCTTTCCTTGCACCTCTTGTGCGGCCTGGGCCAGCCGGTTGCAAAGCTCGTCGATCTCTAAAGACTCTTCCGACTTGGCTTGCCTTCTGAACTGGTAGCGAAGGACGGACTCCAGGACCTCAGCCTGGGGCGGAAGCGCGGCAATAAGGTCTGTAAGTATGTAAGCCGACCTGCGCGAGACGTCCCTGGCGATAAGGTTGCGGACGTCTATAAGGAGAGCCATATGGCTGCCTGACCAGCCTCGGTCCAAAGCCCATTTTCCCACCAAATGCTCTGTACCCCCGGAGCGTTTCATCACCGTCAGGCAAAAAGCGTCTCTGCCCCCCAGCGTCTTAGCACGGTTCTCTGCCTCCCTTAGGCTGGTTAGGACCCTTCCCAAAGGCGCCTGATGATGGGCTATGACAGCTCCAATGGAAGCTGTTGCGTGCTCGCCCATGAGGCGGTAGAGCTCTTTTCTGCTGGCCTTATGGACCAAAGCGTGACCTTTCAGCAGTTCTACACGGCCGGGCTCCGTCCCGAGGTTTTTCCAGAAAACCTGGTTGTCCAGGAGGACGGGAAGCACCCCGGAATATGAACAGCGGAGCGCGAACATCAGGCCCGGAAGGTCATGAACTGCGACCATTGCAAGGAGATCGTCGCCACCCGAGTAAATAAGTTTCCCCATAAAAAGTTCCTCTGTCACCAACCGAGCCAATTTGTTGGAAAAACAGTTCAGGGCAGAGGAAATGGCCTGATGATAGGCCGGCGAAACGGGGCGGCGAGCAGCGAGGTAAGGTTGAAGACCAGGCAGGGAACGGATGTTCTCTAGAGTTGTGTCGTGGAAGCGATCTTGGACCCTGATTGGTGCTCTGTCTCCGGCCAACCATGCACCCATTTGATCGCCATCGAGGAGAATCAAGCCATAATAAGTTTCTGGCCGGGCTCCGAAATAGTCTTGCAGATTTTGGCGGATCTCATCTCGCTCGGAATCGCTTTGTGCTGCGTCCATGAGCGCAGGTATTTTTTTGCAGAAGTCCAGCATGTCATCTGACGCAAATGTCTGTCGCAGTTTGCCGTACAGCCGTTTAGGAAGCGCGGCCCCTCTAAGACCCGAGACGCTCTCCATTTTTTCTTGCAGGTAGTTGAGTGCTTTACCTTTTTTTGATGTGATTTCTGGGAGATCCCGCCTGTCGCCATCCTCGTGGGTCATGTACTGCCAAATGGAAGTGGAAATCGCGACTGCGTGCGTTGAGAGTACGAAGCGGTCGAGGCGGCCTAGTTCCGGGAAGGCCTTTGTACATTCTTTTACGAAAAGCCGGGGCCAGCAACGCTTGAGCGCGCATAATGTGCAAAGGTGCTCGCCTTCCTTGGCGAGTGCTTGAGCCTTTTTTGAAACCAAGGACCACAGAGTTTCTCCCCGCTGCTGGGGTGGAGCGAATATGCCGGTTCGTTCGATGGGGTCCCCTCTGCCAATGGCCAGCCATTCTCGTTCACCGCACAGTGTGCACCGGTAACCTTCCTCCGTGACCCCGGAAAAAGGTCGCAGCATTTTGGCCGAACCGTGTGTAGCTTCGAGAGCTTGATAAAGCCCAGGGAAGGCGACGCCGGGATTAGGTGCATAGAATTCGACACCCTCGACAAGGATCCGCCCCCGAAGAAGGGCATCTAGAGCCTCACCCAAGTATTGGGTCTCTGTGCCGAATGTCCTGAGGATCTCTCTCAACTGATCGTCGTCGAGATGATCTCGTCCCGCTACCTCCCAGGGTATGATGGCCCAGTAAACTTCCGGGAAATTTTTGGTCTGTCTCTCTATCTGGTTTTGAGAATCCCCTCGCTCGGACAATCCGGCTACTTGCAGCAATTCCTCTAGTGCCGCCTCCGACTGAGTTCGAACCCATCTGCGGACCTCTGTCTGGATCCTTGCAGCGAGACCCTGAGCATGGCTTTTCGGAACGAGCGCCAGGAATCGATTGGGAAAGGCGGCTGCAAAGAGTGGATTGCTGTCCGTTGAATCTGTCATCCAGGATGGTTTTACATCGCTTGGCCACACGTTTCTGCCGAGGCGTTCGAGCAACCAAAAATCCGTAAGTGCAGTGCCCCTGAGTTGTGGAAAAAGGATGGAATCCGGGCCATAATCCTCGCATACAAGGCGCATCCCTTCCCATGCGATCCTCGATAGTAAATGAGAGCCAGCCCAGAGGTCAGAGACACTTCGGGCTTGGGCGATAAAGTCCTGCACCGGGCCGAAGCTCATGAGCATTAAGGCCGGTATTCCTTCTGGATCTCCCGCCATCGCACCCGCAAAGGCGGATGCGAGGGAGAGGTGCTCCCAAATCGTGTGGTCAGGAGTGCGTGTGTCGGCAGGGAGTTGGCTCCAGAGGGAACCGAGACCCTTGGCCGGAGTTTCCGGCCCGAACCGCCAGAAAGCCAAAAAGGTTTTTCTCCAGTCAACTTCTCCGTTGTGTAATATCACAAGTTGGCGGAAGTGGTGGAGGCTGAGAGCCTCGATGGCCTCAACGGGTGCGTCGTCCACAAGTGGCCGGAGGGAGAATTTTTCTCCTGTGAGAGGATGAATGATCTGGGGCTCGGCGGCGAACGCCACTTGCCCGCCTCGCCCTTTGGGCAGGGATACCCGGTCAGCAGCAGCCGCCCACCAGTCCGCCTTTTTCACCACTTGTTCGAGTGCTACGAGCCTGCTGCGTATTTGCGACAGTTCCTGACCGAAAAGTTCTTTCAAAGCAGACACCGTGCCTGCTTCGTGGGCAGCTCCTCTGAGAAGAATGAGCGCCTTTTCCGCAGGATCGTGGATGTACGCGAGAAGTTTGGATTGCCAGATTTCAGTTTGGGGCATTTGCGCACCTCTTACGGAAGCCTGATCAAGCCATGATGCCAGTCAAGGGTCTGGTGAACCTTGGACCACACTTTAGGTTCACGTTCTTTCAAGGTGCTCTCGGTCGAGGAGTCCAGTTTGTCCTTGAGTGGCTTCGGCAGGCCATGGGGCATGTGGACCACCAGGCCCCGGTATCGATCTTTTCCGTCAGGTAGAACTTTGAATAGGATTTGGTTTGCGAGGCGATTCTCCTGTCCCCATGAATCGAGAATGTGGTTGGTCACCGGGTATGCCAAGATCTGCCTGTCGCAGCGCTTTTGATGGCGAACTCCCCCTTCAAAAGGAAACTGCGTGCGGAAGGCGATCTTCGCTTTTGCTAGTTCTCCCAAAACATCTTCCCATTTTTCTATTGCCTTGGTACACCACAGAAGGAGCCCCTTTTCATCCTTTCCGATGCTGTGGCACCAGTCCTCTCCTAAGGCTGACCTGTAATCTTGGGAAAACCTCTTTATCCAGTCCCTAGCTTGTGTGGTTTCGGGGTTGAAAAAGTCGGTGGCGGGTGGCCACTCTTGCCTTGCCGGTTCCTCTGGCACCAGGCTTAGCGAACCCCATCCGTTACGCGAACGGCTTCCGAGGGTTCCGAAGAGGGCAATGAGCTTCAATACGTCCTGGAAGCACTTCTCCTCAGCCGACGGGAAACGGACTGTCAGGGTTTGCTTTTCGCCAGGGGCAACTGCCCGGGCTCGTTTCAAGGCTGCGGAATCTTTTTCGAACGTGACCGGGCCGTACCCCAGGTAGAGAGACGCGGCTATTCGTCTTGTTTTCCCTTGACGATCTTTGACCTCAGGATGCTCGATCTTTGGGAATCGAATCTTGTTGAAATCCTGGTCAGTTTGGCTGCCCTGCTTCCAGGATTCCAGACGCAGCAGGACCTGGCTCTTCTTGGCTTTCTTTTCCGTATCCGCCGCCCAGCCGAACAAATCTCCTTCGGCTTTCCGCAGAGCTTGAAGGGTAGGGTCTTTCACCGTGTGCCACCACACCACCCGCCACCACTGGCGGAGCAGGGCTTTGAAAGGGGGTGATCGCCACTCGCCGCTCTGATCGGCGCCGCCCACAAAACCAGGCGTCACGAACTGCACATTGTATTTTCGCTCAATCAGCATCCGGAAACTCCTTTGACATACTCAGGTATTGTACCCCAGGCTTACCGTTTCTCGGCCTTTTGGCAGTGCGTCAACCTCCACCCTGCCCAGCCCCATGCAGGCGCCTTTGCCGACGTGGACAAGGCTTGCCGCCCGCCACCACTCGAGAAGCCAGGGCTCGGTAGCGGGGCCCAGATCGACTTCCCCGACGAGGCCGCCCATGGGCACCTTGGTCTTCTGACGGTTCGAATATCGGTGGTAGTCGTGCCAGCGCATCCTGGCCTCGAAGCCGTTTGCGCGCCCCAGGTGCTCGAGGAGCGCCATCCAGGTCTCTTTGCCCAGGGGGTTTCCGTCTGCGTGGACGCGCGAGATGGCCTCGAGTCTTCGCGCCAGGGACTCGAAGAAGAAGGGCCAGTCCATGGCCGTAAGATAAGCGCCTTGTCTGCGGAGCCGCACCGGGGTGAGAATACGCACGCCCTGCCGGCCTGCTCCATGGCCCCCTGCCGTGGAGAGCCACTGGCGCAGAGGGTGGCCGGCTCTAGGCTGCGCCAGGGACCGGGCGACAAGCGGGATCGGCTCCGAGAGGCCGCCCGGGAGAATTTCCTCAATGGACAAGACACGGTAGCGCGATCGGTCCGCACCGAGGCCGGTCTTTTGTCCCTTGAGGAGCGCCGCCACCATAGCGGGCAGGTAGCGGGTGCATCTGCCGAGGAGAGTCAAATAAAGTTCCCGCTCTCGGCTCTCGTTGCCTGGCGGCGGATACAGGATATAGCCCCTGGGCACTTCGGAGAGGCCGGGAAGGGAAGAGCAGCCCTCGAAAAGCTGGAAGTAGGGACAGCGCTCTTGGGCGCGGCATCGGGCGCAGGAGGTTTTCCCCTCCGTCGGGCAGCAGAGCCGCTTGAGCTCAGTTCCGGCAAGACCGCGCCAGGCAGAGCCGAAAAAGGCAGGCCCGTCACCCGGGGTTTCCATCAGGATCCGCAGGCCGACCTTGAGCACGCTAAGGCCCCCGAAGAGGCTCGACGGTGTTGGATCGAGCACGGGCGTTCTAGGGTCTTCTGCCATGGGTGCATGGGCCTCGCGAGCTTGCAGAAGGTCTTTATTAAAGGACAAAAAATCTGTCAAGTCTTTTTTCCCTTGTCACTGGAGGAGCCCGAAGTATCGTCTTTTTTGCTTGGCTTTTCCGGGGGCTTCTCTTCTCCTGTTAGGTACTTGGGGTCGAGTATGCCGAAGACAACCATGGCGAGGATGTCGTCGAGGGGATCGCCGTTTCCGTTCATGAAGGATTCCTTTCGGGTTAGGATCTTGCTCCCTGAACTAGAGACGCGGGGAGGGCCGTTTATTTGACACAGCCCCGGCCGTTTGGGTGGATTCTACAGGAGGGGTGTGACAGATGTGGTCACAGGGGGAAGGAAAAAATCGCGGCCAAGGAAAAAATCGGCAGAGGAGGGCCAAAAGGCAACGCAGGGTTCAACGGTGGGCCCGCCAGCGCTAGGCGGACGCGACGGAGCGCGTCCCTCCAGGGAAAACCCCGTGGAGGGCCACGGTCCCTCGTGGCCGGGAGTGAATCGCGCAATCCCCTGGAGGGCCACGGTCCCTCGTGGCCGCTTGAAATGGAGGGCCATGCTCTGTCATGGCCGCAAAAACAACACGGACGCGACGGAGCGCGTCCCTCCATGGGAAAACCCCTGGTGGGCCACGGTCCCTCGTGGCCGGGAGTGAGTCGCGCAATCCCCTGGAGGGCCACGGTCCCTCGTGGCCGCTTGAAATGGAGGGCCATGCTCTGTCATGGCCGCAAAAACAACACGGACGCGACGGAGCGCGTCCCTCCATGGGAAAACCCCTGGTGGGCCGCGGTCCCTCGTGGCCGGGAGTGAGTCGCGCAATCCCCTGGAGGGCCACGGTCCCTCGTGGCCGCTTGAAATGGAGGGCCATGCTCTGTCATGGCCGCAAAAACAACACGGACGCGACGGAGCACGTCCCTCCAGGGGTGTAGGCGAGGGCGCACGCGATGGAGCCCGTCCCTCCGCTTGTTGTCGCTCTGGGCCTGGCGAATCAGAGCCGAACAGACTTCTTCAGCGCCTCGTAGAACTCCGTCAAGTCGGACCGGCCGAGCGCTTCCGCCAGTTCGTGAACAATGGGGTCCATGTAGACGAAATCGAGTTTCGATCCTTGCTGGCGGAAAATCCCCTCAACATCTTCCAGGTCCCGGGGCCGTGTGGAAATGATCTTGTGGATGACCAGGTCCTCGGGAGAGCAGATGCGCACCGGATGACCCTGAATCGTGACCTCTCTGGCTCGGCCGAGGGCCCATTCTTCGTAAGGCAATCCGGCAAGAATAAGGTCGACGCGGATGCCGGTCGAGGTCTGCACAGGGAGGACCCTGGTCTCCTTGACGAAGTCCAGAGGGTTGTCCGGAAGGATGGAGAACTTCTTTCCAATCTCTTTGAGGAACTCGGGAAGGTCCTGTTCGGCTACCCGGACCGTGATGTCCACGTCCATGGTGGTTCTGGGCACGCCCCAAACCAGGTTCGCAAACCCGCCGATTACCATGTACGGGACAGCGGATTCCTCGAGAAAAGACACAACTTCGAGCAAGCCGGTTATCAATTCCGCGGCCTCAACTCCCCTTAATCTTAGAGAACGCGTCCTTAAGTCTACGCACACGCTCGATTTTTTCTTCACTCGCCATGGCGCATGGGTTCTCCTGGAATCTCCGGGCTATTTCCCAAGTTTCCGAGAACCATCTTACCCTTGATTCCAGTGAGCAGGCTGAGGAGAGGGTCTTTTCCCACTCGCGGAATCGTCTCCACTGACGATCACGCTCGACCCATTGTGCACGGTTCATCGAACCCTCACGGCCAAAAGAAAATGATGCAACTCCCCGGGCGTTTTCTTCCCTTGCAGGCTATAAAATGCCGCGCGGCCGGTCAAGGAAGAATGGGGCTGCGGAGGGGGAGAGCGCCAAAACACGGACGCGACGGAGCGCGTCCCTCCATGGGAAAAACCCTGGTGGGCCACGGTCCCTCGTGGCCGGGGGGAATCGCGCAATCCTTTGGAGGGCCACGGTCCCTCGTGGCCGTCTGAAATGGAGGGCCATGCATTGGCATGGCCGCAAGAAAGCATCTGCCGATCCACAAGGGTCAGGTTTCGGCCTCGCCCAAGACGGACGCGACGGAGCGCGTCCCTCCATGGATGTGGCCGCGTGAGAATCCGGCATCCGGTGGAGGGCCATGCTCCGTCATGGCCGCAAAAAAGCATCTGTCGATCCAAAAGGGTCAGGTTGCGGTAGCCAGCATCTCTTCGTAGGTGCATCCCGGGTGATAGAAGGCGCCAAAGGAGATCCCCATGCTCCCCTGGGCCATGTCTTGGGCGAGCATGTCCACCATGGGCGGGATCTGGTCCGGCGCCGCTTCGTCGAATTCTCCCAGGCCGACCTCTGTCCGCAAGGTGTTCAGGCCTGTGAGGGATGCGTAGTTGTTGTAGATCCCCTCGGCCTCGATGCGGGCGAAAAAATCACCGATCGGATACTCGGAGAAACCGCAGTTGCCTCCGATCCAGGTCGTGATTCCGTCCTTGACGAAGCACTGCATGGACTCCTGGATGATGCCTTCGTGGGTGTGGGTGTTGATGAACCCAGGAGAGACGACCCGGCCTTCGGCATCGATCACCCGCGCGGCACCCTCTACGAGAGCCTGGATGCTTTCCGCCTGGTACTCGATCGCTGCGATCTTGCCATTGCGAATCGCAACGGCGCCGCCCATCCGGTCCGTGGCAGTCAGGGGATCGATGATTCGTCCGTTTTGGATTACGAGGTCATAGTTCTGCCCGGGTGGCGGGCTGGCGGCTCCTTCGCCCCCGCCGCCCGAGTCCCCACAACCGATCCCGAATCCGGCAAGAAGAGCAATGAAAAGAAGTACCGATCCTGCTTTTCTTATCGATTCCATGTTGCCCGCCTGCCAAAAGTTTTGTTGTGGGCTCTCCTTCTCTGGCTTCGGGGCTTTGCGGGGTCTTGCATGTCGCCGCCGTGTTGCTTTATCCTGCGATGCCCGGTTTCAGGGTAAGAGTGGACCTCTTGGGGACTGGCGTCAAGGACTGGCCTTTTCGATTTTCGGCTCCGGACCGCAGGAGTTGACGCGGGCGCAGGGGTTCGACCTCGAACTGAGATTCGATCCAATTGGGGATGCTCTGTGGGAGAATCTGGCGAAAAGTATCTCAAGCGGGAGGTGGGGTTCCTGGGCCTTCTGGCTGCCTGCGTGGGGCTGAACATCGGCGGGGCCCTGTTCGCCTTGACCACGGTGGCCGCGGGCCTGTGCGGGCCTTCTCTTCCGCTGGCCATGCTGGTTTCGGCTCTTCCCATGCTGCTCGTTGTCTTTCCGTACGTGACCCTCACCTCGGCTCTGCCCACGACGAGCGCGTCCTACCGGTACGCACAGCTTTTCGATCCCCGGCTGGCCCTCGTGAGCATGCTCACCCTCCTTCTGTGCATCTTGCTGGGCGGGCAACCCCTTTTCGCGTTCGCTTTCGGAAAATACCTGGCCATGCTGGCGCCGGTCGACCCGATTTGGGCCGGCGTGGCCGTTCTCGTCTTCTTCTATGTCGTGAACCTGGTCGGCGTGCGCACCGCGGCCTGGGTGCAGACCGCCCTGTTTTTTCTCCTCTTGTCGGCTCTCGTCCTTTTCATCGTGGGAGGGATCCCCTGGGTCCGGGCCGAGCACTTCAGCGACTTCCTCCCCAAAGGAGTTGGGGGCCTGCTCGCCGCCTCCGGACTGCTCTTCACGTTCAGCGCAGGGGGGATCTTCGTCGTCGACCTGGGCGGAGAAGTCCTCGAAGCGCGAAAAGCCTTTTCCAGGGCCCTTCCCTTTGGTATCGGAATTGTCGTGGTGCTGTACGTTCTCATTGGTGTGATCACGGTGGGGATCTGCGACTGGCGAACCCTGGAAGGTCGTTCCCTGCTCGACGTGGCCAGGCGCTTCCTGGCGGGGCCGGTTTTTGCGTATTTCGTGGTGGCCGGGGCGCTCGTGGCGTGCGCGACGACGATCAACGTGATCTTCGCGATCATCTCCCGGGGTCTGCTGGTCGTGGCCGAAGACGGGTTCTTGCCGTCGTGGCTCGGACGGGTGAACCAGAGGTTCGGGACTCCTCACTGGGGGCTCACCGTTTCTTGGCTTGTCTGCACGGCCGCGCTCCTCGCCAACCCGTCGCTCTTGTTCTTCGGTTCCATGCTCAACCTGGGGCTCATTTTCGCCATCACCGCGGTGAACATGGCCGGACTCGTACTGCCGGCGCGGTATCCGGAGCTGTACGAAAGGTCCTTGAAACCGCTCTCCCCGGGCGTCTTGCGGGCCGTTTGTGTCGCGGTCGTCGTTCTCAACAGCATGATTTTCATTTTCTTCCTGGCTGCCGTGGGCTGGGCGGCCGCGGTCTTCCTTCTGATCGTGGCCGCTTGCAGCCTCTTTGCGCGGTCTCGCCGGTCCCTTCTGGCAAGGAGAAAAGGGGATCTCGCGCAGCCTCTTTCCGCCAACGCCGTGATTCTTTCCTGGCTGGGCCATAGGGGGGAGCCATGAAGTCACCCGCTCAGTTCGCGGACAAGGTCGCCTGGATCACGGGAGCTTCTTCGGGCATCGGCGAGGCTCTCGCCAGGGCTCTTGCCGCCGAGGGCGCAGCGCTCGTTCTTTCATCCAACGAGCCCGACGAGCTCGAGGAGGCGCGAAAACGCTGCGCCCGGCCCGAGGCGCATGTTTGCCTCCCCTTTAACCTGACCGAGGGGGAGAAGTTCGCGGACCTGGCCGCTCAGGTTCTCGAAAGATACGGCCGGGTGGACTATCTCTTCAACAACGGGGGGGTCAGCCAGCGGTCTCCAGCCTTGGAGACGAGCCTCGCTGTGGTTCGCCAGGTGATGGAGATCGATTTCTTCGGCCACGTCGCTTTGACCAAAGCCTTGCTTCCCTCCATGGTCGCGCGCAAGAGCGGGCACATCGTGGTCACCACGAGCGTGATGGGCCTGATGCCCGCGCCGCTGAGAACCGCCTACTGCGCGGCCAAACACGCGCTGCATGGTTTCTTCGACACTTTGCGGGCTGAGCTCTGGAGGGAGGGGATCCAGGTGACTCTCGTTTGTCCGGCGGCGGTGCGCACAAAGATCAGCGAAAACGCCCTGACCGGAGACGGGAGCCGGTTCGGAAAGATGGACCGTCTCATCGGAACCGGCATGTCCCCGGACGAATGCGCCAGGCAGATTCTGGAGGCGGTCCGCAGGAAAAAGTTCGAGGTCGTGATCGGAAAGCCCAGGTATAAGGTCGCGGTCTGGCTCAAACGCCTCGCGCCGAGCCTCTACTACCGGGTTCTGGCCAACACGAAAGTGGATTAAACGCAAAAGCCCATGGACCTGCACCTCGCCGGGCTCGGCCCGATCGTACTTCTCGCCTACACGGTGCAGGCCATGACCGGCTTTGGCAGCGTGATCATCGCCGTCACCTTGGGCTCCCACCTTTTTCCCCTCCAGACGCTGCTCGCCATTCTCGTTCCCATGGACGTGCTGCTCAACGCCTATCTGGTGGGGCGTCACCGGGCCCACGTGGACCGGGAGGTTCTGTTCGTGAAGATCCTTCCCCTCATGGGGCTCGGACTCTTGGCCGGAATCGGCCTCTTTCATTTCCTCAAGGGGGACATGCTGAAACGGGCCTTCGGCCTGCTTGTGGTGCTGCTGAGCGCGCGAGAGCTCTGGCGTCTTTCCCGGGGCGATCGCGCTCGAAGCGCCGTCGCCCGGTGGAAGTACGCTCTCACGGTTGCCGGAGCAGGCCTGGTCCAGGGCATGTTCGCCTCAGGAGGTCCCCTCATCGCCTACGCCGCGGACCGGATCCAATTGTCCAAGGCCCGCTTCCGGAGCACTCTGGCCTGCCTTTGGCTCATCACGAACACCGTGCTCACGGTCTCGTACACCGCAACCGGCTGGTTCGGCCTGGAGAGCGCCAAGGCTATTCTAGTTCTCCTGCCGCTCGTGGCTCTGGGCACGCTGGCGGGCGAAAAGCTTCACGACCGCGTAAACGAGCGCTCCTTCCGGTTCGTGGTCTACGCGATCCTGATCTTTGCCGGGGCGAGCCTCCTTCTGCGCTGAAGCCCGTCTGGCACGGCAACAACAGAGGCGAACGACTTTCTGCCCATCGATCAGGGAGAGCAGGCGCTGGCGGGCACGGCAGGTTCGATCACCGCGAAGACCAACGCATTGGGATCGACCCTCACGTAAGCCTTTCCTTGTTCAAGATGGACCGGCGAGCCGGGCGGATTCGGAACGGTTCCGTCCTCCGCCGGCTCCGTTCCCTGGATGGAGGCTCTTGTCGCATAGAGATTGCCGCTGGCAGAAAGCGTCCATTGCTCCGCCCTTCTCACGTCTGTTCCGACCAGAGCGATTTCGGCGACAACGGCCTCGTCGTTCGGATTGGACAGGACCGCGGTGACTTGCCCAGGGCGGCCCGCCGCGCAGAAGCCGTGCGTCTTGAGAAGCTCTCGACTCCCTTCCGTTTTGAGAACGCACCGCTCGACGTAACGTCTGAAAAGAACATAGGCGAGAAACGATGGCCGGGGGGCGAATGTCTCAGGGTCCAGCATTCCGTAATCGCCCCCGACAATCGTCTGCCGCACGAACAGGCTCGAACCTTCCTCAGCCATGATGCCGATCCAGTCCGCCAGCCAGAGTGCGTCCAAGAGCGTGTCGCTTACCCCCGCCTGTCCACCGCACTGGGCAGAGGCGGTTTCGGCGAGCCAAACGGGTTTTCCTGCTGCAGCCGCGGCTACGGAGCGGGCGAACCCTCTGTGCATGGCGATGAAGGATTCATCGAAAAGCATCTCTTTGGAGGCACGGGCAGGGGAAAAGAGGTCCGGGCAACGGTCGGACTGGGTCGCGTAAAGATGCCAGGTCACGACGTCGATGTTCTCCCTGCTGACCGCGAGCAAATCCCGGGTATAGCGCAAATCGGCAAGTCCTTCGTAAGGAACAAAGAAGCAGCCCGGCGCAGCGATGAGCGCCCCGGGCGCCTCCCGGCGGGCCAGGGAAGCGAACAGGGCAAGATCTCCTGCGAAGAAGGCTGGGACGAGCAGGACCGGCATCACGAACTCGTAATTGAGGATATTGACCTCGTTGCCGGGCTCCCAAACGTCGAAGAGGTCCCGGTTCGGAAGGGACTTGGCAAAGCGGATCAGGGCTTCTGCGTTTTCCGGGGTCCATCGGCCCGTATGCGGGTCCCGCGGTCCGGGTCCCATGTTGACGCAAAAGGTGATGCGCGCTCCCACGGCCTCGGCAAAGTCCGCGGCCCGACGGAGATCCTCTTGGGTCAACACGCCGGGCCGCTCGTTTTCGCTGTCCTGGAAGGTATCCCGGTACGCCGCAGGAAGTTCGCACTCTCCTTCCTCAGGACAGAAGTAGGCGGCGTCCGCGTCCGTCCCGCCGATGCGCATTCTCGACGGCGCGAGGAAGGAGACGAGCTTTCGCAGCTTCGGACTCTCCAGGTCGGGCGTGGGCTCAGGCACGAGTTCGCCCGAAGAGGAGGACCACCAGTAGCCGCCTGTGAATTGGGCCGTGTCGAAGGCAAAGCCCAGGTATCTTTGGTCCAGGGTTCCTGCGGACTCGGACGGGTCAATCGAGATCTGGACCTGCGTACCCGGCGGCATGCTCGTCTTCCGATCGTCGCCGTCGTCGGAGTCCGAACAGGCCCCGAGTAGGGTCGCCAGGGCCAGGAGCAGGATCGGCCATCTTCTACAGGGAATGACCGGGCGACTGAGCATGTTTGTGCTCCTTTGATGCTGGGCTTCGTTTGTCGTAATTGTTTTTATGCATCGAATTTAGCAAAGAGACGCCGCTTGCTGCAAAGGAGGCGACCGGAACAGGAGCCCTCTGTCGAGAACGGTTGGAGGTTGGACACGGGGGCTGTGCTCTCTTACAATTCCATGTCGGAACTGCTTGCACCGCTGTCGCCGAAAAGGAGGCTTTCGCCATGGTCAAAACCCGGACACGGACCATGTTTCTTCTTACGTATACGCCCCGCGACGGGGTGGACCTTGATGAGTATCACGAATGGCTTCGCAAAGTGGACAACCCCTTCTTCAACAGCCGGCCAGCGGTGAGGCATTACACGAATTGGCGGGTGGTGGACAGGAAGCTGGGCACTTCCACGTTCACCCATTTCGATTTGCTTTACATCGACGATCTCGATAGTTACGAGAAGGTCTTTGGAGATCAGGCTGTGGAGGCCTTCGCAAGGGAGTGGGTCCGCAAGTGGGGCAAAATTCCGGATCCCGATCACCCTGACCAGGCGCAAAACTATCAGGTTCTGCTCTGCGAAAGGATTGCCGGCCCGGACGACGAGGGCTAGGGGAAAAAGACTCCAAAGGCGGGGTGGGTCTAAGAAACCGCGCGAGGTTCGCAGGGGAGCGAGCCACATGGGCTGGCGCAGAATCCCAGAGCGCAAGTACGCGAAGCTCTCGCACAGGGGGACGACAGAATGGCTGGACGAAAGGTTCTGGTGACCGGCGCGCGCGGGTTCATCGGAGGGTTTCTCCTGAAGAGGCTTCTCGCCGAAGGATACGAGATTACGGCCCTGGCCACGACCGAGAGCAACACAGAGTATCTTCGGGAAATGGGCGTTGCGGTCCGGGTGGGGGATTTGACCCGGCCCGAAACGCTGCGCGGAATCTGCGACGGGATCGACACGGTTTTCCACCTGGCCGCCCGGGTCACGTACCACGGCACTCGGAGGCAGTTTTACGATTCGATCGTCACGGCGACACGAAACCTGCTGGAAGAAGCCTCCGGCCGGATCGGAAGGTTCGTGTACGTGAGTTCCTTTTGCGCTGGTGGGGCCGGTGGCTCGGGCCGGCACATGAGGGGGCACCGGGAGGAGGACGCTGAGCGAAAGACCGGCACCTACTATGGAGACGCCAAGCTGGACGCGGAAAAGCTCGTCCGGCGCTTTCACGAGGAGGGCAGGGGCGTGGCGACGATCGTCAGGCCGTCCAACGTGATCGGGGCCGGCAGTGTCTGGGTCGACGGCATGATCGAGTCCATCCGGTCCATGCCGAGGTTTCCGCTTGTGGACGGCGGCCGCCACAGCGCAAGCCTGGTCTATGTGGAGAATCTCGTGGACGGCATGATGCTGGCCGCAAGCCGCGAGGCGGCTGCGGGCCGGACCTACCATTTCCGCGACGACTACGCTGTCACGTGGATCCGGTATCTTACGGACCTTGCCGACACGGCGGGCCTCAAACTGCGCGCAGCGAACCTGCCCTTTGCCCTGGCCTGGGCCGTGGCCACGGTCTCGGACGTGCTCGTGCGACCCCTGGGCATTCCGACCCGCATCACCCGACAGGTCATTGGGCTCACGGGCCGGGACAACGACGTGGATACGACCCGGGCGAAACAGGAACTGGGGTGGCGGACCCGCGTCCCTTACGAAGAGGCCATGCGGACGATCGGGGAATACGTCCGGAGTCGCTACGGCAGGAACGGTTGAGCGCTCGGGTGGGGACGCGAGCCTCATACCCGAGCAATGGGGGGAGGGATGGCACGATCGCACAGCGCCGAGGAGGTGCGGGCCTTCTGCGCCAGACTGGAAAAGACGCACACGCCCGCGGTTTCCGACACTCTTGACGAACTCGGCTTCATGGGACAGGTGATGGAGGCAGGCTTCGTTCCGATTCTGCCGAACGTCGTTGTGGCGGGGCCTGCTTACACGATTGAGGAAGCTCGGACGAAGGAGAGCCGCAAACTCTCAGATTACGACCCGGCCTTTGTGGCCGAGGCATTGAGTCTGCTCTTTGACAACATGCGGGATGGGCAGATTCTTGTGGTCACAACGAACGGATTTAGCGGTGCAGGGGCGTTCGGCGAACTCATGGCCACAACGGCGAAGTTTTCCAGGGGCGTCAAGGCCGCCGTGGTGGACGGCCCGATCCGCGACATCTCCCGGATCTTGGAGATCGGGTTTCCCGTCTGGGCGCGGGGAAACATCCCGGCCGACTCGGTGGGCAGGGTGGATCTCGTCGGCGTTGGACGGCCCGTGTCGTGCGGAGGCGTGCGGGTGGAACCGGATGACATCGTTGTCGCGGACCGGGACGGCGTGGTCGTGATTCCGGTGCGTCAAGTGGATCTGGCCGAGGTCGTCCAAAAGGCCGAGGAAGTCGTGGCCGCCGAGCGGCGCTCCAGGCAGGAAATCCGCTCCGGCTTGTCCTTGCTCGAAGTGTACAAGAAGTACGGAAAGCTCTGACGTGCTCATCCTGGTCTTGAACTGCGGCAGCGCGACGGTCAAGTACAAGCTTTTCCGGCGCGATGGCGGCCTCTTCGAAGTCCTGGACAGCGGAACGGTCGAAGTGCAAGGAGACCACGGCAGGACGATCGCGGAACTTCTGCCCAAATTGCCGGCTCGTCCCGAGGTTGTGGCGCATCGCGTAGTCCACGGCGGCGATGTCTTTCGCGAGCCCGTGCTCGTGGATGAAAAGGTTCTCGACCGCCTCGAGCGGCTTTCGGACCTGGCGCCTCTTCACAACCCGCCTGCCCTGGCCGGCATCGAGGCCGCCCGGCGTCTGGACGTGCCCCAGGTGGCGTGCTTCGACACCATGTTCCACCGGACCCTTCCGGAGCACGCGTGGCGGTATGCGATTCCGGACTCGGTGGCCGGCCCGTACAGGCTGCGGCGCTACGGATTCCATGGGATCTCCTATCAGTACGTCACGGCCCGGTACGCTGAGATCACGGGAAACCCCAAGCCCACGATCGTGATCCTGCATCTGGGCAACGGTGCTTCTGCCGCGGCCGTCCGCCAAGGCCGCTCGGTGGACACCTCCATGGGCGTCACGCCCCTGGAGGGGCTTGTGATGGGTACGCGCGGAGGGGACCTCGACCCCGGGATCGTGCTCGAGCTGCAGCGCAGGGGGATGAGCCTGGAGGAAGTCGAGCGCCTCCTTTGGCACGGATCCGGGCTGTTCGGGCTGACCGGCACCCGGGATGTGCGTGAGCTGCTGGCGCGCCGGGACGAGAGAGCCCGGCTGGCTTTGGAGATCGCCTGCTATAGGGCCCGCAAGTACGTGGGGGCCTATCTGGCGGCTCTGGGAGGGGCTGAGGCGATTGTCTTTACCGGCGGCATCGGAGAACGGTCTCCGGAGATCCGGCGGCGCATCCTCGAGCCGCTGGCCTTTCTGGGCGTGGAACTCGACGAAAAGGCCAATGGGGGGAACGCCCTTTGCGTGACCACGGCTGCCAGCCGGATCGCCGCCTACGTGATTCCCACGGACGAGGAACTCGAAATGGCCAAGATGGCGGCAGAGGTGGTCCGGTCCGCCCGAGCTTGGGCTACCGGAGCAGCCAGGTCAGACTGAGCGGGAGTTGATCGCGGTCTCGGAAGGCCCGGAAGCTCGTGAAGGCGCCGAAGATGGAACTATACTGGAGGCCGACCCGGACGCCTCTGGACTGGAAGGACGACCGAGAAGGTTTGTCACTTGGCGCATGAGGTGTCCACAGGGATCTCCTCCATGCCGGGATCCTTCCACTCGTAAAGCACGGCCTGCCGACTTTCTTGCGACTTGCCTCGCCCTGCGCCCGTCCCGGCCGCGCCGGGCCCGATCCAGGCGAAGCATTTCCTGCCGTAGGGTTTTGTGCACTCCACGTCCCGGAAGGCCGGAGACCAAGTGCCGGTGTTGATGACCTCGATACCTTTACAGAAGGTGTGGGTCTCCCGGTGGGTGTGACCGTGCACGACGCGCCTGACCCCTGCGATTTTCGCGCTGGCCGGCACGCGGTGAAGGGCTGCTTTCTGAACCCGGTACACATCGGAGCGCACCGACTGGGCGTAAAAGATGAAAGCCGGCAGGAACAGCGCAAGGGGGATCCAGAACCACAGGGACGACACGCGGGTGAAGACGTTGAGAAAGGAGAAGATCTGAAAACTCGCGAAAAAGACGATCCCGAGCAGGATCGCCCGGTCCAGCCAGAGCTCCCGCAAGACCATGAGAGGCCTGAAGACGGCGGGGTGGGCGTGCAGTTCCCGCAGGGCCAGCACCTGGACCGCGGCCGCGTTGGCTCGCTTCGCCATGTCCTCGACCCGCTGGGGAAAGACGAGAGGATCGCGGTGGGCGGGCTTCATTCCCTCGCTGAGCGAGACGAGGAGCGTGACCGTGGCTCCCCACAGCCAAGTCCAAAGGAGCAGGGGCTGGATGCGAATAAGGTACCGAAAGAAGAACACCAAGTAACCCCGGAAGGACATGATGAAGCTCGATTCCACGTGGGGGTTGAAGAGCCCCATGCCGTTCGTCATGTATCTTCCGGCCAGGTTGGCAAAGGGCAGCCGGAGCGACTTTCGCGCGCCCTTGCGGATCACGGGAAACAGAGGATTCGCGCAGGCGCTGTAAGCGTCGTACTGGTTGCCGTGCTCGATCAAGGTGTCGCCGTTGGAGATGTAGAACCACTCCACGAACCTGACGTTTCCCCGGATTTCCTCGGGCAGGTCCAGGCGCTGGACGATTTCCCTCTGCACGGACGGCCACAGAAGCTCCAGATCGTGGTTGCCCGCGACGAAGACCACCCGATGCCCTTCCAGGAGGAACTCCCGCAGAGCCTCCACGAAGACCGGGTGGTCGGCCAGGATCGTGCGGATCTTGAAGCGGCTCTTGGACTCCTCGGCATTGAGCCCGCGCCGCCGCTCGAGCCAGCTCACCGGAAATTCGGGCCGGTCAGGCACGGCCATGACCGAGTCGAAATCGAAGATGTCTCCGTTCAGGACGAGCTCAATCGGGCCCTCCATCCGCTCACGCAGATGGCGGAGGAGGTTGCGGAAGCTTTCGTCCACGAAGAGGTCCCGCCTCTTGAAGCGTTTCCACAGAGGTTTGCCGGGCCTCGGCGGTTCGGCGTCTGAGAGGTGGATGTCGCTCAGAACAACCGTGTTCTTGGCTGTCTGAAAGCTCGATCCGGCCACGGAAAAGGCTCCGCCCCCTCGAAAGATCTTCAGCCCGGACGCACCCGCCGCGATCCGGTCTGCCCAAAGAGGTCCTTCCCCGTCAGGTCGAGGCGCCGCCGTCCACGACGATGAAGGCCCCCGTCACGTAACTCGATGCGTCGCTTGCCAGAAAGATCGCTGCTCCTACCATTTCCGAGGGTTGGGCGTGGCGCTTCATCGGGATCATCTGGAGCGCCACTTGATAAATGTCGGGCGTTTCGATGAGCACCTTGGAAAACTTGGTTTCGGTCAGGCCCGGGCAGATCGCGTTGACCCGCACGTTGGAGGTGGCCAGCTCCTTGGCGAAGGATTTCGTCATGGCGATCACGCCGGCCTTGGTGATCCCGTAAATCCCCTGGAAGACAGGCGGGGAAAACGCTGCGATGGACGCCACGTTGATGATTGACCCTCCTCCTTTTTTCACCATCATCCGGGCCGCGGCCTGGCTCATGAGAAAATAACCCTTGAGGTTCACGTCCACGGTCTTCTCCCAGACGCCGAGGTCGGCGTCCAGCACAGGCCCGAAGTATGGGTTGGCCGCCGCGTTGTTCACCAGGATGTCGACCCCGCCGTAGGTGTCCGCGATTTTTCCGAATAGAGCCGCGATCTGCTCCGGGCTGCCGGTGTGGCAGGCCACGGGCAGGCATTCGGCGCCGCGGGCCCGGATCTCCTCGGCCGCGGCATCGAGAGCCTCCTGCTTGCGGCTGCAGATCACGAGACGCGCGCCCTGCTCGGCAAACCCAAGGGCGATCTCCTTTCCGATGCCTCGGCTTGCCCCGGAAACCAGCGCGATCTTTCCGTCCAGTCGAAACTTGTCCGCAATCATTTCTCTCCCCTCGCGACAAGGATGGAAGGTTTCAAGCCGCAGCCCCAGGAACGAACTCCGGATTGCGGACCTCCTTGAGGTCGATCGCCTCTTCCGGACAGCGATAGGCGCACTGGCCGCAGCCTATGCAAAGGTCCTCCTTGACCCGCACGCTGTCCCGGCCGGCCGCCTGGGCGAACGAAAGGGCCTTGACCGGACAAGCGTCTACACACACACCGCAGAGAGTGCATTTTTCGGCATTCACCTCGGGCAGGAAGCGGCTTGGCGCGAGAAGAACCCGGCTTCCGATCTCCTTGATGTACGGCAAGGCCACGCAGCAGCAGGAGCAGCAGTTGCAGATGATGTGTTCGTTCGAAGCCCGGTTGTCGGTGACGTGGACGAGGCCGGCCTCCTCGGATTTTCTGAGGATCTCTTTGGCCTCCTCGACCGTGATTTCCCGGCCCGAGCCTCGCTTGATGGTGTACTCGGCGGCCCGGTTGAGCTGGAGGCAGACTTCGATCGGGGCCGAGCATTTCTTGGACGTCAGGCGGCAGGTGCATTTGGTCACAGCCAGGCGCCTGGCCTGCTCGACGATTTTCACGGCGCTGTCCGCCGGAAGGACCCGGGAGCCGCCTTCGAGAGTCTGCTCCACGGGCACGACCCTCGTGAAGGGCTCGAGTCCCATCGAAGCGACAGCCCGGGCGAAATTCGGGTACTCTGCTTCCATGAATTCTCCCCAGAGAGCCAGGAAATCCGCAGGCGCCTCGGGCCACACGATCGAAGCGTCGTGGAACTGCAAGAGGTGCCTTGGCATGCTGTATTGGACCGAACCCCCTTTTTCCCTTTCGAAGGTCACTCCCTTTCGGAAGAGCACGCGGACCATCGAGGCCACTTCCTCTTCCGAAAAGCCCGTCTTGCGCGCCAGATCCTCCACCGTGCCCGGCATGGCGAGCAGGAGAGAGGCTTCTTTTTCGTTGCAGATCATTTTCCACAGTCTCGGAATCCGCTCCGACCCGGGCGGCGCTCCGATCTGGGCCGAAAGCTTTTGGTACAGCTCTTCTGCCTCCATCCATTCCTCCTTTCTTGTGCCCGGCCGCACGAAAAAATGGGGGGCGACCGGGTCGTTGCTGGAATCTTCGGGGATCCCTGGGGCTCTGAGCCAGCATAGTGGAAGAGCAGGCAGGTGGCAAGATTCCCGGCCTGGGCCAGGGCCAGGCCTAGTGGAGGGCCACGGTCCCTCGTGACCGCCTCTTTTGATGGGGGGCCATGCCCCGTCATGGCCGCCAGAGGAGGATGCGGGGTCGGCAGATCCCAAGACGGACGCGACGGAGCGCGTCCCTCCAAAACGGGGGGCCACGCTCTGTCGTGGCCGCCGAAGCTCGCCCGTTCAGCGCACTCTGATGCTGAGCACGTGATTCATAAGCTCGGCGTCAAAGGCCGCTCTGTCGAGCCTCACCTTCTCTCGGCGAAATCCTTCGGGGCCGGGATGGCTCTGTTCGGTGCCGCAGGCAACGCACAAAATCCAGAAGAGGACAAAGCATCGCTTCATGGGACCTCCAGATGAGAGGGGTGGCCGAATCCGCGCACCGGACCTGCCGCGGGCGCGGCAGCCGCCCCATCAGGGCCCTTGATTCGCAAGGCCCATGACCGTGAGATTCCCGTGGAATTCGAGCGTGTCGCCGTGGCAGGTCACGAGGAGGTATCCGGCCTCCGGGAAATTCCGCCTGAGACACTCCAGTCCCTTTTCCAGTCCCAAGACGAACACCGCTGTGGCCAAGGCGTCTGCCGCCGCGCATTTCGCGCTCGCCACGGTAACCGAGGCCAGGCCGTCGGTGGGCGGCGAACTTGCCCGGGCCCTGGGACGGAAGATGTGTCCGAGGATCCGGTCTCCCACCGCGGCCGAGCGGCCGTAATCGCCGGATGTGGCGATGGCCGCATCCCGCAGGGACACGCGGCCCAGGGATCTCTTTCCGGGCCTGGGATCCTGGATTTCGATTTCCCACTCGGTCCGCGCTGGATCTTCCTGGGAGCCGAAGACCCGAAGGTCGCCGCCCAGATTCACCAGGCCGCCCCTCGCGCCCCGGGCTTGGGCCAGCTCGATCGCCTTATCCACTCCGTATCCCTTGGCGATGCCGCTCAGGTCGAGTCGGAGCGCCGCGTCCCGGATCTCGACGCACCGCTCTCGGATCTCGATCTTTTCCATTCCGGCCGAATCCAAGGCGCGCTCCATGTCCGCGGCCGACGGCCTGACGCCGGTCCTTCGGGCTCGATCGAACAGGGCCTTCACGTTGCCCAGGGAGATGTCGAAGGCGCCCTGGGTCTTTTCGTGCATCTGCCGGGAGAGCACGAGGATCTCGAAAAGCTCGTCCGAGACAGGAGCGCACCGGCCTCGGGGAAGCCGGTTGAGCTCGGATTCGGGGTCGTAGAAGGAGGCCGTTTTTTCGATCCGGGCGAGCAGGGACAGAAGATCGTCCTGGATCTTTCGGTTTTGGTCGTGCCTTTCGCTGTAAAGGATCGAGGTTCCCCGGCATCCCATGGAGAAGAACACGAAACGATCCTCGACCACGGCTTTGCCCTCCGAGGCTCTCTGACTCAGAGGACCGAGAAAAATCCCGGGCCGACGAAAACCCCTTCGTACAGGGCCTCGCTCGACTGCACCAGATATCGCCGGAAGGCGTCCAGGGGCGGAGGCTCCCGCAGCCGGAACCCGGGAGAACCCTGGTACAGGGGATTGATGCAGGCGCTGCTCGCGAAATCAGGATCGTGTCTGGCGCACTTGCCGGTGGAGCTGCACGGGTAGGTGGTCACGGACGGGTTGGATTTGCAAACCGCGGGCAGGGCCGGTGCCTTGACGCCCTGGCAGGGCGCGATGACCGGCTGTTCGAGCAGAATGCTCTTGGCCGCGTAATAGTCGAGGTTCACGGGATCGAACCCGGCCAGCAGGACGCCGGGCTGACAGAACGGAGCCCCTGGGCTCATGGGCCCCAGAGGGGGCTGGGCCAGAATCCTCGTGGCGTCGACCAGGAAAAAGTCCGGAAACCGCACGTGCCTGAGGATCCTGCCCAGGAGGCCGGTCTTGTAGATGCCCTCGTGGGTTCGCTGCCAGCCTTCCTCGGGGTCGCCTTCGCTCCCGCCGAACTTCACGGTGCCGATGTTCGTCACGCCCAGGAAATTCTTGAGGCAGCAGGTCACCGCAGTCCAGCCCTGGTCTTTGAGAACGGAATATCCGATGAGTCTGACCCGGCCGCTGTCGTAGGCCGTTCCGTTCCACCATCCCTGCTTCAAGTCGATGTGGGTGCCGTACCGGGTCGTGAATTTCGGGTAGGAAGCCCGCTCGTAGGCGGGCTCCCCGGGAAAGAGGTCCTCGAGCTCCACATATCCGTCCTTGACGTCCTCCATCCTGCGGTCGTACCAGACGAGGTCCCTCAGAGCGACCCGGCTCACCCGGAAGTTCGCAAAGGAATTGCAGACCGCGCTTACCGTGTTGCGCCTGTGGAAAGAGTTGGGCGGCTCGTCGTCGAAAAACTTGTCGAGGACCACGATCTCGCCCGTGAAACCGTCCGGGTGATCCACCAGTCTCTGGATCAAGCCTTTCAGCACGTCCAGGTTGACCATGCAGTGAGCCGAGGCCACGCAGTTGATCTTGATGACGATGATGTCATCCCGGCCGAAGAGTCCGTTCGGGCCGCCGTAACGGCCTGTCCCCAGGCCGAAGCCGCCGTCCGGTTCGGCGCCGGGGACCGCAAACTGCAGGGGCAGCGCGGGAGGAGCCTCGCTCCTCGAGGATCTCCATAGGGGAAACCCGGCGAGAGCCATTTTGTCCAGAAGGTCCTCGAGCCCCTTGTGGTAGTAATGGGTCCCCGGCGCGATCGGCGGATCGTCGGGGTTGGGATCCGGAGCGATCTGGGAGGCTCCGGTGCGCTCGAGGGGTAGGGGCCCGATCTGGTCCGTGTAGGTCCTTACGTTGTCCACCCGGAAGATCGGCGTGGGAAAGGACACAACGGGATCGCCCCGAAGCGTTCTGGCCCAGGCCCTGGTTCCGGCGCCGGCCAGCGCTCCCAGGCCCAGGGCGCTTTCGGCCGCGTACTGAAGGAACCTCCTGCGGCTTATCGCGACGTCGAAAGGCTTCATCGGCCGCACTCCCTCCCCTACCGGAGCGGGTCTGTGTGCCTGGAATGGCAGGAGAGACAGGAATCGCCCCGGCAGGCTTCCTGATGACAACTCCTGCAGCAGATCCCGGCCAGAGCCGCCTCCGAGGAATACCACGGGTACAGGCCCATCTGTCCGTACGGGACCGATTCGTGGCAACTCGTGCAGGTATGGAGTTGGATATCCAGCCCGCCGTGGGCGTCGTGACACCGCACGCAATAATTTTCCGGATCCTGTCGTTCCTGGGCAGGGCCGCTCTTCCAGAAAACCAAGAGCAACAGGCAGAGGAACGAGGCGTGTGCCCCAAGACGACGGATGGAACTTCTCATCTGCGCTGGCCTTTTCTCCCGGGCCGTCTTATGGCTTGTGGCCACGATCGAGCATGGCCCTCCGGTATGGGGACGCGCTCGATCGCATCCGTGTTCGGCTCCCGCGTATCCGTAAAATGAAGGACTGACCCCTCCTCTACCTCCACTAATGGACCGAGCACGCCATGCAAGGGTCGAAGCTGTGCAGGACCCGAAGCACCTCGATCGGCTCCTGCTCGTTCGCGACCGGCGTTCCAGCCGCGGCCTTCTCCGCAACGCCCGGAGTGCCCTGCCCGTCGCGAGGCGAGCAGTTCCAGGAGGTCGGCGTCACGATCTGGTATTTGTCGATTGCGCCGCCTGCCACGGTCACGAAGTGGGCCAGGCTTCCGCGCGGGGCTTCCCCGAGGCCGATCGCGGTGCCGGAAGCCGGCGTCTCGGTCGGCACCCGGAAGGGCCCGTCGAACCTATACAGGTCCAGCCATTTCTTCATGGCCTGGATCAGGATGGCTGTCTCCGCCACTCGGGCCAGGATGCGTCCCATCACGGAGCTGTTCGTCTTGACCAGCCCGAGCATTGCCAGGCGCGCGAACGGGCCGACTTCGCAGACTTTGCCCATGTAACGAGGCGCCTTGATCCACGAGTAGGCGGTTTCTTTGTCCGGTGCAGGCACCGTGGTCCCTTGAGACGGACTCTGGGGTGCCCCGCTGCCCGCATACCAGGAGCTGGCGATGCTCTCCGTGACCTTGTCCATCTGCAAGGGGGCCGGAGGGTTCGGGTGCCCCGGTACGATGGATCGGAAGCCTTTTCGGAACAGGAGCTTGCCCGTTGCCGGATCCGGGAAAGCCCCGAAGCAGAGGAAATTGCCGGTTCCTTTGCCGATGGAGAAGTAGTCCGAATAGGCGGAAGCGATTTTTTTCGCGTCAGGAAGCATCTTGCCCTGAACGAAGGTCTCCAGTTCGGCCAAGAGATTCGCGATCGTTTCCGAAGCTGCCGGGCTCAGGGCCGCGCTCATGCCGCCCAGGGCAATACCGGTCGCGTGGGGCATTCTGCCGCCGACCAGGGCCCCGATCGTGTGGGCGCTCCTTCTGTGCCGAAAGGCTTCCAGTGCGTGGCTGTAGATTTCGGCCTCTTCCTCAGGGGAAAGCCTCCGGTCTCCTCCGTACCCCGCTCCCCAAGGGCTGGACTCCGGCATGCGGATAAAGTCCGGGACGCAAAAGTGGTAGAAGTGCAGGAGGTGACTGTGAAGGAATTCGGCGCCGAGCAGAAGATTCCGGAGGACCAAGGCGTTCGGCGGAAGAAGGACGCCTTTCATCCGCTCGATCGCGTCCACTGCGACAACGCCGTGGCTGGCAGGGCATACACCGCAGATCCGCTGGGTGAGGATGCGCGCGTCGTCCGGGCTCTTGCCTGTGAGAAGATTCTCGAAGCCCCGGTACATCGTGCCCTGGGCTTGAGCGCTTTCCACGCGGCCCGACGAGACCGTGATCTTCAGGCGCAGATGGCCTTCGACACGGGTCACCGGATCGAGAATCGCGATCGTTGCCATGTTGCGCCGTCCGGTTTCAGTCCCAGATTGTCAGTTGCCGGTTGCGGGCCTGTTCCAGCATAGCTGATCGGAGCCGGCAATTTTTTTGGAGGGACGCGCTCCGTCGCGTCCGTCTTTGGGCTCGTTCCACGCCCATCCCCGGCGGGCATGCCAGAGCGTGCCCCTCCAGGAAATCAGTCGCGCGGACCGCCCGACACCCCAAGCCTGATCCCCGACACCTCGACCGCTTCTTTTCCTGCTTCAAGTCTCACGGATTCCTGCCCATCCTGCTGAACGGCCCGTTCTCACGCTTGGGCTGTTCGCTGGAGATCTTTCTTGACCGCTCTTGCGGGCTTGCGGCCACGAAAGGCATCTCCGGGAAAAAAGGCTCTGTACAACCTATGCAAATCGAATTGCCGGTAACGCACCCGTTGCCTGTGCCGTTCCAGCCGCGGCTCGGCGCGTCGCAGAAGCTCAGCTCTCCCCTGCAGCCCACGGTTTTCAGGCAGAGTGCCGGGTCATAGGGATCCTGGGCGAACTGCCCCGCTTCTTTTTGCGGCAGCCGGGGACACTGGCTGCAGACCGTGCGGCCGAACAGAGAGAGGGGTCTCCGGTAACGATCGACCCCGACAGGCTCGCCGGAAATCAAGTTGGCAAGGACCGTGACGATCCAGTCCGGGTGGGCCGGGCACCCGGGCACGAAAACCGAAGGCACCGACGGAGGCAGATAATGTTCAAGGGGCGCGAACCGGGGCTCGTTGGTTCTCGTTCCGGCCACTCCTCCGTAGCAGGCGCAACTTCCGATGCCAGCCACCCGAAGGGCCTTGCGGGCAAGTCCCACCAGAGCCCGCTTGAACCCGAGCTCTTCGCCCTGAAAAGAGCCAACCGAACAGAACCCGTCCCGGTTGGGGATCGAGCCCGAGACGAGCAGTACGATCTGCTTGCTCGGTCCGTTCATGAACTCGACAAGCTGCGAAAGGGCGGCGTCGCCGCTTGCGGTCAGAAACAAAGGAGCGTATCGGAGATCGACTTTGGAGAGAATCTGGCCGAATCCGTCGTTCGAGACCGGATCGAAATAATTCGCCAGGGAAACGAGGCAGCCTGAACAGCCCGCTCCTTCCAGCCAGACGACCGGAGGGCCTTGGCCGTCCGCCCAGCTTTCCAGCCGGAAAAGACTTGTGGAAGAAAGGGATGCCAGGGCGCCCGCCGACAGGGCGTGCCGGAGGAACTCGCGCCTGCTCAAGAGAATCCGCATGCTCTGTTGCCCTTTCGAGGTGTCTATGCCTGGCAGCGGCTCGCCCGGATCTAGCGCAAAAGGGAAAAAACCCACAAAAAAAGTATAGCAAAAACAGGCAGGGCCGTACAGGGAAAACCAGGGCCGTGCCCGGCAGGTCGTCAGCCCTGAGACCGCTTTCTCCGGAGCCAGAAGCGGCCCCAGGCGATCTGGGATTTTCCGATTTCCTTGAGCATCTTGATCGTATTCATCTTTTCCGGAGGCAGAAGCTCTCCGGCGAGAAACATGCGCAGAGCGTCCGCCCGCCGCATTTTCCCGGAAGAAGTCCTGGGCAGCGTGCCGGGCTCCAGGATCTCAACATGATAGGGAGACAGGGCAAGCTCGGAGCGGATCCGCTCCCGGATCTCGGCCTGGATCTCCTCTTCGGGCCGGTCGCTCCGGATGTCCCGTTCCGCGAGCACCACGAGCTGTTCGCCCTGGCCTTCGATCATCTGGCTCACGGCCACGGTGCAGCCGGTTCTCAGCCCTTCGACGCCGGCAAGGACCTCCTCGATCTCCTGGGGCGCGTAGTTGCGGCCCCGGATGATGATGAGATCCTTGGCCCTGCCCGCGATGTAAAGGTCGCCGTTATGGATGAAGCCGAGGTCGCCGGTGTCCAGCCAGCCGTTGCGAATCGTCTTCCTGGTCGTCTCCGGATCGTTGAAATAGCCCCGGGTGATCGAAGGCCCGCTGACCACGATCCTGCCCACCCAGCCCTCTGGCAACGATTGGTCCTGGTCGTCTCGGATTTCGACCCGAAGTCCCTGCATGGGCCTGCCCACGGACGGAAGGAGCCGGCCCTTTCCAGGGACCGCCCGGCCTTGCTCGGAGAGCAGATCCCTGTCGAACTCGGTCACCACGGGCGGCACCCGGGGATCCGAAAACGTCACGGCCAGACCTGCCTCGGCCAGGCCGTAGACCGGCGTCATGGCCTCGCGCCTGAAGCCCCAGCGGGCGAACCGGTCGCAGAACCGGAGCATGCCTTCCACGTCGATGGGCTCCGCGCCGTTCAGGGCGATCTTCCAGTTGGAAAGGTCCACGCCCTCCATGTCCGCGTCTTTCACCTTGGTCAGACACAGGCCGTAAGCGAAATCCGGCGCAGGCGAGATGAGGGCCTTGTACCGGGAGAGGGTCTGGAGCCAGATCTTGGGCTTGGCCACAAACACCTCAGGGCCGATGTACGTCACGGTACCCGGATGATAAAGGCCGATTCCCATGCAGCCCACGAGCCCCATGTCGTGGTACAGGGGAAGCCAGCACACGCCCCCTTGCTCAGCCTCCTTGTCGCTGAATCTCCTGAAGAAGGTGTCGATCATCTCCAGGTTGGCCAGCAGGTTCACGTGGGAGATCATGACTGCCTTGGGCTCGACTGTGGTGCCGGAGGAGAACTGGAGAAAGGCCGGGGATTCCGGGTCGGGTCGGGCCGGCGAAAACGGGGCGGACGACCGCAGCGTCTCCACGTCCAGAACCTTTTCCAGGCACGAAGCCCCCTCGGCCGCAGGGCCGAGGAGTTTGCGGATCCGGCTGTCCGTGACGAGGAGCCGCGCGCCGATTTTCGTGATCATCCTCTGGGTCCGGGCGAAGTATTCGCTCAGCCTGCCCAGCCGCACCGGCGGATACAAGGCCGCCGGGATGCCTCCGGCGAGCTGGGTGCCGAGAAAGATGTCCAGAAAGTGAATGGACGTAGGCAGCACGATGGCCACCCGGTCCCCCGGGGCGAGTCCGCCCGCCTGGAGCGTGGCGGCGACCGCCTTGGCCCTCTTGAGGACTTCGTCGTACGTGTAAAAGGTGCTCTGGCCCGACCGATCCACGAAGCGGGCTCCGTATCGCGTGCAGCCTTCCAGGTCGAGCAGCACTTCCACCATGGTCTGCCGTTTCAGCTTGAGTTCCATCTTGTCTTCCCTCTTGGCTACCCTCGCACCGTAAGGCCCGAAATTTCGCCGTGTTCGCCCCCTTTTCTTTTTTCGGCGCTCGGGCGCGGTCTGTTCACGCTGCCCGGCCGAGGAAATGCTCGGTCAGAGCCTGCGCGGTTTGTTCCGGAGCTTCGATGAAAAAGGCGTGTCCCGCTCCTTTCAGGACCACCAGCCTCGAACCCGGGATCCGCTCCTGGAGGATCCGGGAATTCTCTGGCGGGATCAGCACGTCCTCGTCGCCCGTCAGAATCAGAGTGGGCTTTTGGATCTCCTGAAGACGGGCGTAACAATTGTGGCCCAGGGCTGCCCAGAACTGGTTCGTGAAGGCCTTCCGTTCAGGAGGGTTGCTCACGTACCGCCTGACCATGGCCTCCACGCAGTCCGGGTCCCGGGCCTGGAAGGCCGGGCTGAACAGGATCGAGATCACCTGTCGGCCGACTTCCTCAAGGGATTTGCCTCTGGTCGAGGTCATCTTTTGGACCGCTTCTGCAGAGGGCATGAGAAACCCCTGGCCGCCGCCGTGGGTGCAGCCCAGGGCCAGCCGCTCCACCCGGCCCGGATGTCGGAGCGCCAGTTCCTGGGCGATCATGCCGCCCATGGAAACGCCGAACACATGGGCCCTGGATATGCCCAGGCCGTTCAGGAGTCCTACGGTGTCCGAAGCGAAAAGTTCGATCGAGTACTTGCCGTCCGGCTTGTCCGTGAGCCCGGATCCCCGGTTGTCGAAAAGGAGGAGCCGGAATCGATCCTCCAGAAGGGTGGCGAGCCTCTCCCACCAGACGAGGTCGCCGGAAAGGCCCATGATCAGAACCAGGGGCGGCCCCTTGCCCCGGAGATGATAGTGCATGCGAATGTCGCCGACCTGGAGAAAAGGCACGGGAAGGTCTTCCTCCTGTGCTCAGTGCCTGGAGGCGCGCTTCTGCCGGATGCGCTCTTCGATGATCGCAACCAGGTCCCGGACGGTCCGCAGCCCTTCGCCGTCTTCGAGCTCGAACTGAATGCCGTAATGATCCTCGATGGCCGTGATCAGAACGACCTGGGTGACCGAATCGAGCCGCAAGCCTTCCATGAGGGGCGTGTCGAGGTCCATCTGTTCGATCTGTTCCTCGGAAAGCTCAAGCTCCTCCCGGGCGATGTCTTTCAAAAAGTCGAGGATGGTCTCTTGAGCAGCACTTTCTGACGGCGTCGGATGGTCAGGCATGGTTCCTGAGTCTCCCTCTTTTGTCTGAGAAATCTTCTTCCTTTTGCCTCTTCAGCCGGCCGCGGCTTTCTTTCCGCGGCGAAGATCTGCCTCCGTCTCCGCGGAGTCAGCGCCGCTCGCCAAAAGGTCCTGGATGCTGCGCACTCTGTGCCGGTCGAGAGAGTAGCCTAAAACGGGCAGCGAAGCCACTGCGAGGAGCCCGGCCGGCAGCAGGCTGTACAGCATGCCGATTCTGCGAACCGTTTCGGCGGACTGGCCGGCCTCGCCCGGAACGAGGCCCGCAAACCGGTCGACGAGCAGGCCGGTCACGAGAATCGCAAGGCCTGCCGCGATCTGCTCTCCGAAGTGGAACAGGCCGAAGAAGGTCCCTTCCCGTCGGCCCCCTGTGGACAGGGCGTCTTCGTCCACGACATCGGCGAGCATCGAGGTCGGGATCATCCAGATGATGCTCGCGAAAAAGCCGGCCAGCCCATGCCCCACGAGCAGGGGCGGAAGATTCCCGGCGCCGAACGGACGGCCTTCGCCGACCAGGAAAAAGGCGCATCCCATGACCGCCGCGGTGCTCAGGGTGCCTGTGAAAAGGAGCCGGTGTTTTTCGACGGACCTGGAGACGCGCAGCCAGACAGCGACTCCGGCCAGGGCGCCCGCATAAAAGGCGAGCTGGAAGGCGCTGACCTGGCGGCTTTCGGTGATCCGGACATAGTAGGTCAGGAAATGGACGGCAAGGGTTCCGTTCACCACAACGCCCAGGAAGAAAAGCGAGTAACAGCCCAAGACGATCCGGAAGGACCCGTTCCGCAAGGCCGAGCCCAGACCGCGCCAAAAGTCCGCAAGCCTCTGCCGGACCCGCAGGCCGGGCGCTTCGCCTGGGCCGGCCTGCCGGAAGGTTAAGGTCCCAAGGGTGGCCGCCAGGCTCAAGAGCGTCATGACCGCGCCGCAGGCGGCTCCCATGACGCGGTAGCCTTCCACGTTGAGCTTGGGGTCGCCGCCCTGGGAGGCCGACGGAAAAAAAAGAACGAAGCTCAGAACGGCCGTGGCCATGGTCCCGAAAAGCCCGAGGGCTCCTCTTATGCCTGTGATCGAAGTGCGCTCGTCATAATCCTGACTCATTTCAGAGCCCAGGGCGTAATAGGGGATGCAGAAGATCGACATCGTAGTGCGGACCAGAAAGTTGGCTCCCAGAAGCCAGGCAAAAAGCGCAGCCGAAGAGAGTCCGGCCGGCGGGGCGAAAAACATCCAGAGAGAAGGGCCCATGCCGAGAGAGCCGGCCAGCATGAACAGGTGCCGCCTTCCCAAGGGGCTACGGGTCCTGTCCGAAATTGCCCCGATCACAGGATCGATGACCGCGTCCCATACAAGTCCCACGGCAGAGGCGATTCCCACGAGCGTGCCGGACAGGCCGAGCACGGTCGTGTAGAAATACAGGGAAAAGAGGCCGAAGAGCACGGTCTTCATGGCGCTGGCGATCTGCCCTGCGCCATAAACAGCCTTGAGGGGAAAGCTGAGCGACCCGTGCATGGGTAGGGCGACCCCTTTCGATTCGGAGCTGCTGAAGCGCGTCAAGGGGAAGAGGGCGGCACGGATCCGCAGCCGTAAGGAGGCGGATCTTCGCACACGGTGCTGAGCGTGTTGGGATCCTCTGCCCAAATCATGGGGGCCACGGGCCTAGCGTCGCTCCACAAGCCCATGTCCACCTGCTCGGCTCTCCCGTCTCCCACGGCGTACGTGCAGTCCTGCCGCTTGAAGGCGCAGTTGAGGGCCGCCACCGAGAGCTTGAAGGTGACGAAGAAATCCAGGGCGTTCAAAGAGGTTGCGTCTCCCAGGAAACCCACCGTGGCGGGGAAATAGTGGTCTGCATAAAGGGGCGGCGACCCGTGATCGTCCGAGCGGACTAGCAGGAAGTCCTTGTTGGCGTCCCGGACCTTCTTGATCTCGTTCCACAGGAACAAAGCGGTCGTCTTGCAGGCCACATCGTCATTGGTGCCCACGACGAGGACGATGTACGTTGCGTCGTCGATCTTGGAAAAGTCGGTCTTGGGAATCGCACCCAGTCCTCCGGGCTCGACGGACACAAGTGCATAGGGCCTCGGGATGCCGTTGGCCGGATCCGCCGAAAGAGCGGCCAGAATCAGGCTGAGGTATCCTCCTGCCGAGTGCCCCATGATGGCCGTGTTGTATTTGCCCTTGTAGTCCCGCGAGGGCTTGACATGGCCGGGCTCGGTGTCCAGCCTGTTCAACGCGTCCCGCCAGGCGGCCATGGCGTCTCCTGCGAAGAGAAACGGCAGCGTGAGCACACTGTCCTGGTACTGCGCCCAAACCACGGTGTAGCCTTTTCTCACCATGTGTTCGATCCATGCGCCGTAAGCGCGCGGCTCGGTGGCGTTCCAGCCGTGGAGAAAAAGAACGACCGGCGCACTCTGGGGAGCGGGGCTCGCGGGTTCGTAGAGGTAGTATTTGTAACGGTCCTGGCCTTCATGGCCGGCGGCCCAGTAAGGGCCGCGCGTTGTCATGGCCGCGTGCAGGTAGTTGCTCCCCCCAGGGCCTGAACTCGGCTGGGGAGGGGGCGTGGGAGGAGCCGCCGCGGCCGGGGCTGCCAGCCAGAACAGAGGCAACAGCCACCAGAGCCGGTGTGCGCGAAAACTTTGCATGATTGCCTCCGGAAGCGAGATCGCGGGCCGTCCCTACCAGCCCATGAGGCCGCAGCAGCGCCCGCAGATCGGAAACAGGCCTTCTTCCTTCAGGACCTTTCGGAAGGTCCGGTACTTGTCGTTGTTGAAGATCGTAAGGATGCTCTCCTTTTGAATGTTGCCGACCACGACGTCCGGAAAATCCCGACAGGTCGCCACGTCTCCGTTCGGCATGATCTCGGTGACGATCCACGGGTAAATGCACCGATCGTAGCCGAACAGATTTTCGGGCTCCCTGTAATAGGCCGGGATTTCGTCGTCCCGCAGATTCGGGATGAGCAAATAAGGAAACCTGTACTTCCTGGAGCGGATTCTCCGCACACTCTCCACAACCGCCCGCGGGTCGATCTCCTGGAAGTTCCACAAGTACCCTTTCCAGGCCGTGGGGCAGATGCCGAACCGCTTCTGCATGACCGCCTCGTGCCGGCGGCCGATCTCTTCGGTGGTGAACCACGCATAGTAGAGAAGCATGAGATCGGCGCCCACCTTTTCGCCCACGTCGAAGATCTCGTCCAGATGCCCTGCGTTTTTCCCGCTCACCGTGGTCACCAGGGTGATGTGCGGCTTGGTCTTGCCCCGCCGTTTCTTTGTCTCCTGGATCGTCTCGATGGCTTCCATCAGCCGATCGAAGGTGCCTGGGATGCCCCGGATGGAATCATGCAGTTGCCGGGTGCCGTCCAGGGAAAGAGCCAGGGAATCCCACCCGATCTCCACAAGCTCTTCGGCGTGCTGGCCCAGGAAAAATCCGTTCGTGACCACCGAGCCGATCAGGCCCTTCTCCTTCATGGTTCGCAGCAGCGGCACGAGACCCGGGTAAAGGAAAGGCTCTCCTCCCCAGATGTAGATCCAGGGCCGGATCGGCGCGATCTCCTCCACCATGCGCTGGTATACCGGCAGGGGTACGGTTTCCCTGACGACCGAGGTGGGCTGGCCGATCATGTATCCGGACGGCCCCCACTGGGCGCAGGTGGCGCAGCGCAGGTTGCACGCGTTGGTGATCTTCAAATTGATCTGCTTCATGGGCTTGCTTCGGCCGTCCGACCTGGCGTAGTCGAGCTTTGCCGTAAGGCGCTTGCGCAGAGCGAAGCCCAGGGAGAACCGGAGGAACTCGGGCCGGTCGAGCATCTTCAGGGCGTATCGGAGGGGAACTTTGCTTCTCATGAGAATTTGGGCCTCAGATGTGGAAGGAATAGCCTTTGCGAAGCTCCATCCGCACCTGGCGGAACTTATCCTGGTCGAAAACGAACGTGCCGATGCCCCTCAAATTCTCGATCCGGACGAGCTTGAGCCGCGGGCTCGTCACGACAGCGTATACGATGACCGTATCCGGCTTGTATTCGATGTCCTCGATCTCCACGAGCCGCATGCCGCCCTTGAACCGGTCCTTGTGCCACTGCTCGATGGCTTTGATGCCGGGGAAGCGGCCCGTTGCGAAGACGAGCTCCGCGTCGTCCCGAAAAAAGGAAAGGCAGCGAGCGAGGTCCCTTGCCTCGAAAGCGGCAAAGTAGTCGTCGACCAGTTTCTTGAGAGCTTCCTGACTTTGCATGAATTCCACCTTTCCGAAAGGTCCGAAGGTTTATACGCCCCTGGCGAAGTCCGGACAAGCCTCACGAACAGGTTTTCGCCTCCGGCCGACTCAGGCGCCGTCCCAGTTGCCTTCCAGCAGGCTGGGCCCGTGAGCGACAACGGGGTCCTGCGATTCGCCGAGGGCCTTCAGGCGGTCGGCGATCCATCCTTCCAGCTCCTCCTCCATTTCGCGCGCCAGGGCTTTTTCCTCTTCCGCCAGATTCCGCTCTTCCTGCGGGTCGGCCTCCAGGTCGTAGAGTTCCCGCATCGGGTTGCCGTAGAAATCTTGGATTCTGGAAAGGATCAGTTTGTAGCGGTCGGTTCGCAGGCTCCATTTGCACTGCCAACTGCTCTCCAGGCTGACCACGCGGCTGGCGCCGCCGTCACGGGCCTCTCCTGTGAGCAGGCGCCAGAAGCTCTTGCCGTCCATCTCCTTGGGAATGGGCAGGCCTGCGGCCTCTAAAACCGTGGGCGCCACGTCCTGCATCCGCAGCATTTGAGGCAGCCGGGTTCCGGGCGGGATCCGACCCGGCAGCCGCGCAATGAACGGAATATGGAGCACGCAGTCATAGAGGCCGTGATGCTCGCAGAAAATGTTGTGCTCGGTCAGGCTCTCCCCATGATCCGCAACCAGCACGACCAAGGTGTTCTCAGAGAGGCCCAGATCGTCCAGAGCGCCCAAAAGCTCGGGCAGGTGGTCGTCCAGATAGAGGATTTCCTGGTCGTAGAGGGCCGTGAGATAGGCCGGATCCGTGACCGGGCCTTCCGGCGTCCGCAGCCACGTGTCCCGGGCGATCATGCCGAAAGGAAAATCCCACCACTTGTCCAGACTGTGGTTGTCCGGGTCTGTCGGATTGTCTCCCTCGTAGAAGAGATGGCGATAACTCGGAGGCGGCGTGAACGGGTAATGGGTGTCCCAGTAATGAAGGAACAGGAAGAAGGGTTCTCCCGCGTGGTTTCGAAGCCACGGCACCACCCGGGCGTGCAGGTCTTCGCAGGTGACGTTGACGATCAGGGGCCGCTTCAGGCTCGAATCGATGTAGTATTCGTAGCCGCGGCCGAACCAAAGGCGGTTGCGCATGAGGTTGTCCGCGGCGCAGGTGGTATACCCCTCATGGAGAAAGAACTCCGAAAGAAAGGGCGCTTCCCGGGCCAGGACGTTCTTGCCTGCGTGGGCCACGATCTTGTGCCGGATGGCGTGCTGGCCCGTGTACAGGGTGGTATAGGACGGATGGGTCGGAATGGCCGAGCAGAACAGGTTTTCGGCCAGAGCCCCCTGGGCGGCGAGCTTGTCGATGTTCGGGCTCGTGCTGTGGCGGTAGCCGTAGCATCCCAAGTGATCGGCCCTCAGGGAATCGATGGTGATCAGAACGACGTTGAGTTTCTTTTGCACCGTGTCCTCCGGTCTCCAAGGTTCAGGGATCGGTTGTCAGAGATTCGTTGTTCCCCTCCGCAGAACGCGCACCTGCTTGCATGCCGAGGGGCTCCTCAGCCGGAGCCTCCGCCAGGTCCTGGGCCGTCAGATACCCGGCCTCGACCAGTCGGATCCTTCTGGCGAGCCTTCCCAGCAAAACCTCCAGGTCCTCCGCGCAATACGCCTCGAGCAAGGGCTCGCCCTCGGAAAGGCCCTCGTTGGCCCAGACTCTGGCCCGAAGCCTGCGCAGCTGGCTTTGCGCGTCTTCGGTCTTTCCATCCTCCAGGGTTCTCTGGGCTTTGTCCAGACGCTCTAAGAGCCAGTCCTCGCCTCGGGCGTCAGAAAACGTTCCCTGCTCCCCGTAGCGGAGAATTTTCTCGCGGACCTGGGCAAAGGTCGGGGGGCCCGAATAAAGGGGCACGAGACAGGTATTCGAGGGCCTTGAGCCCGTGCGGCCCGATGCCTCTGCGGTCACATAGTAGGCGTTGTACGAGACCTCGAGGTTTTCATCCCGGAAGAACAGCTCCTCCGTGGAACCGATCTCCTCGAAAGGCTTGCTGCCCGAAGCTCGGAAAACTCGGAACCATTCGGCCTCGCCGGGGTTGTCCCACGTGAGGAGGGCGGCACCTTCTTTTATTTCCAGCTCCAGCTCCTGCGGCGGATCGATCTCGTCCGGCACCTTGGCGTACCGGCCCTGCCAGATCCGCAGTCCGTAGTAAGGGTTCGAGGTTCCGAAGAACAGGCCGTAAGGCGTGGAAGCGAACGTGCGGATTCCCACCTCGAGCCCGTCGCCGAATCCGGAGCGGTCCAGGATCGTGAAGTGGACCCCGTCCCGGGTGGCGGCGAGATCATACCCCTGAAACGCTCTCAGAGCGTCGCCGATTCCAGGCATCTTCATGAAAATCCAGTTTTTCATGTTGAGGCTGGTCAGGTCGTTCGTGCCCACGTAAAGCCAGTCCTCGTGTACCGCCATCTGCCAGATGTGTTCGTTCAGGGCCCAGTTGAATCCGGCCGCCATGCCGCTTAGAGGCTCTTTGCGGCCGTCGGGCGTGTCCCGGGGAGCCCCCACCAGGAGATCCCAGGTGTCGTCAGGGTTGATCCGGATGATCTCTGCCGGCTTGTCCGTGCCCACATAGAGCCGGTTCCGGAACACGCACAGGCTGACGACCGTGTTGCTGGGCAGAGGCTTGAGGTAGCCTCCGTTGGGGACCACGACGGTGAATGTGTAAGGCAGGTCTCCTTTGGCATCGGTCTTGACGACAAAATACCCTTCTTTTTCTTCGTCCTGGGTCAGCCCGAGATACAGATACCCGTTGTACTCGCACATGTCGTAAACCTTCATGCGAGGCGGGCTGACGATGCGGAAGTTGTCGTTGCCGCCGGCTGGGTTCCTGGACTCGTAGAGGTCCCCGTCCCCGCGGCTTTCGCCGATCACCACGAAGAGTCGGCCGTCGTAAACGGTCATGGCGCGCATGTTCCCCTGCTTGAACCCGAGGTCGCCCATGATCGTGCCGGGTTCCTGGGGGATGGGCTCGAACCGGACGCCGTCTTCGCTGTGCAGCATCCGGGGAGGTCCGACTCCGGGATTGATCAGTTCCGAAGATACGCCTCCCACGTAGAGGCTCTCGGAGCCGTCTGGATTCTCGAAAACCGCCATGCCCCGAAACCCGATGTCCCGGGCAACGTACTTTCCCGGATGGTCCGGAATCTCGAGATCCTGCGGCGATTGATAGAGGCGCTCCCACAGCTCTTTGTCAGGCGAGAAACCCCAGATTTCGGCCTGCAGAGGAAGATCCTGGGGACTTTCGGTGCATTCCAGGTCCGGGTCCTTCTTGGGGTACTTGAAAATCCCGCCGATTCGGAAAGCCAGCGACGCGTCCTGTACGCAGATGTGCGCCCGGGCCGTGCCGACGTAGACCCGGTCTTTCCACCACTTCATGGACCAGGCTTTGGTGTTCTGCCGGTCGCCGAACCCCTGGGGCGCGGCCTCGACGAACTCGTCCCGAAACATGGGGCGGCCTCCCGAAGGAAGTGGGGGCGGAGGCCCCGGTTCTCCTCCCCCCGATTCTCGGCCATCCCCGCACGAGGTGGCGACACCGGCCCAGACGAGAAAGGCCAACGTCCAAAGCCGGTAAAAAGTCCTCGGGTGCGCCGCCTTCCGCGAGTGTCTTCTCATGGACAGAGCGCCTCCAGCAGTTCGGCCGCCCGCGAGGCCCCGCCGTACCGGCTGAAGATCTCGGACATCTTCCTGGCATTGTGACGATAGGACGGGTCTGCGAGAACCCGTTCCACGGCTGCCCGGAGCCGCTCGGCCGTGCATCGCCGCGGGGAGATCCGGATGCCCGCGCCTGCCTCCACCACGCGCTGGGCGTTGTCGGGTTTGTCCCACTGGGTGGGGACGAGCACCATGGGCACGCCCGCGTTCAGGCCCGCCAGCACCGTGCTGGCTCCGCCGGTCGTCACCATGACATCGGTCCTGGGAAGGAGGTCGCTGTGGGGAACCCAGCGCTCCACCCGGATGTTCGAAGCCAACGGCCCGAGTCCCATGGCCGCAGGGTCCCTGTCGCGGCCCGTGGTCATGATGACCACTAGGGGCCTGCCGGCCAGGCCCCGGGCAGCAGCTTGAAGCACGAAGGGAGCCTGGGAATGCATGGTCCCTTCGGTGACGTGCACCCAGGGCCGGTCTTTCGGAAGCTCGTCGAGCCAGGCCGAGGCTGGCTCGCGGCTCGGTTTGTTCCAGACGCACGGGCCCACGTATTGGACACAGCCGGGCAGATCCTTTCGCTCGTAATCGAGTTCAGGCACGCTTGGGATGAGGTGAAGGGGCACCTGGCCGCTGTAAGCGTTGACCGAGCCTGGGATGGGCGCGAGGCCGTAGCGGGCCCTCATCTCGTTTACGGCGCGGCGGAACCGAATCAAGAAAAAATCGATCGTCTTCTCAATCCCCCGCGCCGCAAGGCGAGTCCCCAGAGTGCGCGGCCTTGGCAGCCCGAATCCCCAGGGAGGCGCATCCGGCCCGGGAATCATGCAGCCCGGGATAAAGGAAGCGATCGCCACAGGCACCGCACCGCGGTCTTTGAGCACGAGCAGAGGGCCCCAGAACGTAGGGTCGGTGACCACGACATCCACCCGTCTTCGGCTGAGGATATCGTCCAAGTCCCGCACCTGGCCTGGGACCGTGTCCAGGAGCCACTTGCGATACAGAGCGATCATCCGAAGAGGGCGTTTCAGGAGCGACGGGACCTCGTCCTGGGAGAACATGAGCCGGTCGATGCTGGCCTCGTTCACCGAGCGAAAGGGGAAATGCTCCAGCCCCTCGGAGGCCAGTGTCGCGGCCGCCTTTTGTCCCGTGTAGAAAGCGACCTCGTGGCCCCGGGTCCGCAAGGCCAGTGCAATGGCGACGAGCGGGTGCACATGGCCTGGAAAGGGCCATAAGGTGAACAGAAAGGTCCCCATGGGACAAATAGTCTCCCTTCGTCTGTGTGCGGGTTTGGCTTCTTTCCCCGCTAAGCCCCCTGCTCCTGTGGCTGCGCCTCAGAGCCCAGGAACGCCCGCAGTTCCTGTACCACCATCTCCGGGTGCTCGAGGGGACCGTAGTGGTCTCCGTCCGGAAGGAGCTTGGCCGTGCAACTTGGCACGTGCTCCCGCAGGTAATCGTAGGTGATGCGGAAGTGGGACTTGGCTCCGTATATAGCCAGCGTGGGCCGCTGGATCGCCTCGATCTTGTCCAGGGTCATGCCGGCCACCTTTTCGTAGTCCTGCACGATGCTCGTGGACAGAAGCTTCTGGATGGGGTTGTCCCTGCGGGGTGTCCCCTTGAAAGGCCCGTAGAGAATCGGAATGTGGGCCGTCTGCCTCAGCATGTAGTCCACATCGTGCCATTTCTCCCGGGGCACGTGGATGCCGAACTCTTCAAGCCTTTTGGCCCAGTAGGCCCATCCTTCCCAGTTTTCACTCTTGCGCCAGTCGATGAGGGCCGCGATGTTGGGTTCGAACACCACGAGCTTCATCACCCGTTCCGGATGGCAGATCGTAAAATGCATGGCGATGTCCGCGCCCCAGCTATGGCCCACCAGGTGAACCCGCTCCAGGCCGAGGTGGTCCAGGAGCCCCTTCAGGTCCTCCACCATGTCCGCCGTGGTGTAACCCGTGGGCGGCGCGTCGCTCCTGCCGTGCCCGCGCAGGTCGTACGCGGTGAAGCGAAACTCGTTCTTGAGCTTTGCCACAAGGTGCAGGAACCAGATGGCCAGGTTTCCTCCCAGGCCATGAATGAGGACAACGTCGGGCCCGGTGCCGGTCTGCAAGTAGTGGATCCGGGTCCCGTTTACGGAGACTTTGGCCATCTCGCTCGTCTCTCCCGTCGCTACTCGATGTATCCCAATGCCCTCAGTCTCGCGGCCATCTCGGCCTCGGCTGCGGCGTCGAAAAGCAGCCGGTCGCCGGCTCCTTTTTTCGGATGCGCCTCTTGTCCGGCCGGAGCTTGAAACGCGGGCGGGTGCTGCTCCCAATAGGGAGAAAGGTAGAACGCCTCAGCCACCCGGCCCTCCATGTCCTGCGGAATCGAAAGGCCCAGGCTGTGGAGAATCATGGGCGCCACGTCCAGAATGGAGATCTCTTCGGTCCTCAGGCCCGGGCGGATTCCAGGCCCCCGGGCCATGAACACTCCCTCGGGCCTGTGGGTGCCGGCAGGCGTCGCGCGCGGCTTGACCACCGAGTCCGAGTCCAGGATGGACACGAGGCCCCCGTCCCAGAGGTAGAGGGTGAGGTCCGGGGCCCGCGACAGGAACGGGCCGGTAAAGGCCTCCTCCCGGGTCCAAACCTTTTCGATCATGGCCTTCCCTGTCGAAGGGCTTCTCACCGCCGCAAGGCGCCGGACGAGTTCATCCCGGAAGGCCTCGTACTCGGTCGCCGGAACGCCGCCAGCCCTGCCCTCCTTGGCCGCAACGATATGGATTCCGTTGCTGCTCGGCGTGGCCGCGTAGGCCCGGGTCCTTTCCCAGTCGAACATGGACACGTGGCGGGCGAGCTGCCGCATGCCAAGGACCGCGTTTGCGTCTTCCCGGGGGCGCTCCGGAGCGGCCCAGAACAGGGCGCCTTGCTTGGCGAGCCAAGCGTTCACGAAGAATGTTTCCCTCTGGGGGCCGAATCCGTGGTCCGAGGCCAAGAAGACCGTGGCCTCCTCGCCGGCCAGCTCCACCAGGTTTGCCAGGATCTCGTCGAGCTTGGCGAAGTACCGCAAGCACCAAGTCCGGGTCTCATGCTCGCGCGGGGTGAGCGATCTGCCAGTGTCTTCGGGCCTGATAAAGCGCCAGCAGAGATGCTGGATTTTGTCCACTCCGTCGAACAGGACGGCCGTTAGATCACTGGGCTCCTCGCGCATGAGATGGCTCGCGATCCTGAACCATTGCTCCTCCCGCTCGATGTGCATCCGAATCCATTCGTCGTATTCCGCGGGGTCGCAGCCCTCCAGGGCTTTCTCCTCGTCGGCCAGGCTGAGAACCAGCCGGCGCGGGTCGAAGCCGGCCAAGGCCTTGAGTTTGTCGTAAAGCCCTTCGGGATGGCACCCGAGGCGCAGTTGGCGAGCCGTCATCCAGCCGCCTGAGATCACGTGGCCGGTCACCTTGGGCGGAGGCAGCATGAGAGGAAAGTTGAGAACCGTAACCCGGCAGCCGCTCCGGCTGGCCAGGGACCAAATCGTCTCGCACGGCACGTCCGCCGAAGTTGCGAACCGGATGTGGGGGCTTTTTTCCTCTTTGAGGAAAAAATCGAAAATTCCATGGTTGCCCGGGCTCCGGCCGGTTGCGAGCGATGTCCAGGCAGGAGGTGTCAGGGGCGGAACCACGGACCGCAAGGAAGCCCGTGCCCCCTCCTGAAGGAATCTCTTGAGAAAGGGCATGACTTCCTGGTCCATCAAAGGATCCAGAACCGAGAAAGTCGCGCCGTCCAGGCCGATCAAGAGCGTGCGTCTGTTCAAGCAAACCTCCTGGGAAACATGCCCCTTGTGAGGGTTCAGATGCCCGTTTCGACGCTAGGCCTCCAAACGAAAAATGGGAGAACCATCTGCGTCGGTTCCCGTTCGTTCGTGGTACGTTTAGGCTGCGCCGTTCAGGCTCCGGTAGACGAACTCGACAAACTCCCGGACTTGCAGGTCCCGGATTTCTCGTTGTCCGATTTCCGCAAGGAACTCGGCAAAGGGCAGAGTCACTCCGAAGCACTCCTGCACTTCGGTGCCCAGGACGACCACATCGATGCTCTCCAGGCCCAAATCCGCCACGAGCCATGTGTCCGGCCCGATCTCGCAGTCGAAGGTTCCCTCCTCGTCCATCTTTTCGAGGATGCCGAGGACCACGGTCAAAATGGATTCCCTGGATGCCACAAACCCCTCAGCCATTCCCCTCTCCCCTGTCCACCAGAGCGCTCGCCACGATGTACTCCTTGTCCCGCAGTGTGCGAACCCGGAGAGGCCGATCCGCGAAATCCGGGAAAGTCTCTGCCAGCTTGCCTTCGGGCCGGACCAGGACCCATCCCTCGGCCCAGTCCACGGTCTGGACCACAAGGCTCTGCGGCCCTTTGGCAAGTCCCCTGCCCAAGGCTTTGGCGGCAGCCTCCTTGGCAGACCAGAACCGAACCATCCACTCCTGACGGCCCAGGTCGCCCACACCGCCGAGAAGGGCCTGTTCCGAGGCTGTGAAGGCGGCCGATTCGAATCCTTCTCGAAGAGGCCGCACCTTTTCCACGTCGATGCCCACGGAGCGGCTCCCGTTTCCAGGTCCTGCAACGGCCACGCACAGGCCGTTCGTGTGGGCGATGGAAAGACAGAGACCTCCGTCGAGTTCCTTCTGCCATGGACCGAACGGACAGGGCCTTCCGTGATCGTCCTGCCGGATCTCCACGTCGGCCGGGGCCACATCCAGACTCCGCCGTTCCCGCAGATAGGTCCGTACCGCGTCCTTGGCGACCAGGCGGCCCATGAGCCATTGGATGCGGCGTTCCTCCGAGGAGCCGATTTTCGCAAAGGCTTCCTGCTCAGCCGGGCTGAGAACGAGGCGCGAAAACACCTTCAGCCAGAACGAGCTGTCTTCCCGGAAGAGCCGATCGAGGCGCAGGCAGACGAAAGAGCAGGGTTGCGGGAAGGAGGCGACCGGAGCGTCCCAGCGGAGGGAACTGACGACTTTCTTGGGCGCAAGCAGAAAGGCGTACGCCGATGCCGGCAGCCCGAACCGCTTGTCCTCCCATCCTTCCAGGCGCATCCAAAGACGTCCGTCCGCCGCGACGAGATCGATGTCCGAGACGACTTGATGCGAGCCTGCGAGTCGGATGTGGGCCAAGCAGCGAACCCGATCGTGGTCGGCCGGAGGAGGACCGTAAATCCTGAGGGTCCTGAGCCGATAGGGGAACACAAGAAAACCTTCTTCCAAGTGTTCCATGGTCCAGAAGCCCACGATCTGGCCGGCCGCGTCCAGCACGATCGGATCCGTCAGGAATCGGCCCGGTCGGCGGGGTTCGAAAAACTCCTCCTTCGGAAGGACCTCAAACGTTGAGATCGAACCGGTTTCGGACCAGCGATCGATGGAACGGACCGCCTGCCAGCAAGGCCCGTGAAACATGCGGCCGCTGTAAAGCTCGTGGGCCTGCCACCGGGAGGGTCGGCTCGGGCCGCCGGGAGGTTCCTTAGGGGTGGGCCTTTCCGTCTCCGGATACTGGCTTTCGAACACCATCGTGCCTTCCACGAGGGGTCGGCCCGGCGTTTGAGATGGCCCGTCCGCCTCAATCAGGAACACGTCGACTTCCTCCTTGCGGTCAGGCCTCAATCGCGCGACTGCTTCAAGCGTTACGGTGCCGCGGTCAAAAGAAATCCAGCGGTAGGCTCTCACCTCTTTCATCCCGGTCAGCACCCGGCCTGGCAGAAGAAGGGCCGCTGCCTCGGCCATCATCTCCATGCTCATGGTCAGGGGCATGACCGGAAGGGGCAGCCACTCGGGATGAGCGTCCGAGACCTTGCCGCCGATCGTGTGATCGAGAAGAAACCGATCCTGTTCGGGGTCGAACCTTCTGCGGACTCGCAGGCTCTCTGCCGGCTTCCAGGAGAGGATCTCGTCGATCAGGGGAAAGTCCGCGCAGCAAGGGGCTGCGTGCGGAGAGACCTCCTCAAAATCTGGGACAGCCGGTGTGGCTGGGACGGCTCGGCTTTCGCCGGAGGCCTGGGGTTCTTGGTCCGGATGCTCGACAAAGGCGATGACTTCGGCCAAGGTTTTGAGCGCCGCGGCTCTTTCCAGGTTTTCCCGCGGCAGTTCCGGGTGTCTTTCCCAAAGAGAGCCCAAAATCTCGATGCGCTTGATCGAATCGATCCCGAGATCCGCTTCCAGGTTTACGGCCGGATCGAGCATCTCCACCGGGTAGCCCGTCTTTTCGCTCACCAGGGATAAGAGTTCCTCCCTGAGTCCACGAGACCCAGCCCGGCTGGCCATGGAAACTTTCTCGTCAGCCTCTAGGCCCATCCGCGGAGTTGCCTTTTCAACTTGAGCGGCACCGGCCTGCGGCTTTGTTCGGCTTGGCGAGGCCTGCGCTGCGCCCTCCGGAGCGTCTTCGGGCAACGAATCCCGGTCCGTCAAGGGCTGGAGGGCTGCCCAGAGGTCAGCCGAAAGGAGTTCTCCAGTCGAAAATTCTACTCCGCCCAGGTATTCGACCATGACCTCCCGCTGGACTTCGAGAAACCGCTCCATGGTCCTGAAGTAGGCCTCCAGAGCGGAGTCGGTCTCCCGTTCCAACGGGGACGTCATGGAAATTCGCCCCGATTCGGCGGGTATCTGCCTCTTTGGGAGGGATGGTTCCACAAGGTTGGGCAAGCCTGGCCCAGCGGGCCTTGCCGCCGGGTCTGCCGCCTTGCTCGTTCCTGCCTGCTTGGGCAAGGGGGTTGCTCCCAGACGAAGCCTGGGCAGCTCCAGCTCGAGCTTTGCGTTTCCGTCTTGGTCGGGGTCTCCGCTCTTGGCGGCGGCGCCCTGTTGGAGATCCGCCCCGCCGGCGCCCGTCCGCTCGCTCAAGATCCCCAGATCGACCGCAACGCCGTGAGAGCAGAGCAGAGCGGCCAGGCGCTGGAGCTGGGCGATTCCAGAACGGGAGGAGACGTCAGAGGCCACGGCCAGGTGCTCCCGCTCCCTGAGGATGTCGTTCACAAAAGCGGTGAGGTTCCCTCTGGGGCCGGCTTCGACGAAGATGCGGAAGCCTTCCTCATACATTCTTTCCACGGTCTGGCGGAAACGCACGGGCTTGACCCAGTGTTCGACAGCGAGCCTTCGGATCTCGCCGAGATCCTCGGGGAAGCGGTCCGCTGCGGCGCAGGAATAGATCGGAATCCGAGGCGTGCGGGTGAGCCACTTGTCGAAGAAGGGCCTGAGGTTCCTCGTGTACGCGCCAAACAGGGGCGAATGGTAAGGTCTGTCGAAGGGCAGGCTCTGGCAGATCATGCCCAGCCGGCCGACCTCGGCTACGGCCCGCTCGATCTCTCCATCCTCGCCCAGAACCACCACCTGATGGGGGCAGTTGTCCATGGCCACGGAAAGACCGCTTCCCATGCTGTCCAGGACCGACCTGACCTTTTCGAGGTCCGCCCCCACGGCTACGAGCTTCACTCTGGGGATTTCCCCCTTGTCGGCCGACTCCCTGTAGATTCGGTACAGGTCCGCGATGTACTCCTGATACCGGTCTTCGCTGTCCAGGTCCAGGATTCCCGCTGCCTGCAGGGCCGTGTATTCGCCCGTGCTGTGACCCACCACCCCATCGGGCGCGATCCCCAGCCTGCCGACGAGTTCCCAGAGAGCTTGGTTGGCCGTAAGCACAGCGGCCACGGCTCCGGCCATTTGCCACAAATCCTCGCCTGCACCGGAGGCCGAGGCGCGAGCCGGAGCACCGGGCCCCTCGGGGAAGACGATGCGGCTCGGCAGGAACCCTTCGCCGAGCTTTCTTTCGATAAAGGCTCGGTCGATTCGGTCGAAGCAAGCCCGCACAAAGGGAAAGGCGAGGCATAGGTCGCGAAGCATATATACGTATTGCGATCCCTCGCCCGGGAACAGGACAGCGAGCTTTCCTCTTGGCCCCAGAGGGTTCCGCGTGAAATAGATTCCTTGCTTCCCGCGGATTTCCTCTGTCTGCGGCTCTGCGAGTTTCTTCGACGCCCAGGAAAGCTTGGCCGACAGATCCTCAGGGGAGGAGGCAACAGCGGCCAGGCAGAAGGGCAGCACCTGGCTTCTGGAGTTTATGGAGCGGCAGATTTCCCCGAGCGGCCGGCCAGGAGCTCTGGAAAGAACCTCGGCGAGCCCTTTGGCTTCCCGGATCAATTCGTCCGGGGAGGCGGCCCTGAGCACGAAGAGTTCACTGCTTGCGTCAAAAGAACGGTTCATGATCTGCCGGTGTACTCCTCCACGATGACGTGCGCGTTGATTCCGCCGAACCCGAAGGCGTTAACGCCTGCGCGGCGCGGAGTGTCCGGCACTCCGTGGATCCAGGGCCTGGTTTCGGTGTTGATGTAAAGAGGCGTCTTTTCCAGGCCGAACTTGGGGTTGGGCTCGTCGCAATGCAGCGTGGGCGGCAGGACCTTATGGTAAACCGCCAGCACCGCTTTGATCAACCCCGCGATGCCCGCTGCCGGAATCGTATGGCTGATCATCGACTTGACCGACCCTAAGGCGCAAAACCGCGGCTCCCGGCTTCTCGGGCCGAAGACACGCTTCAGGGCTTCCACTTCGGCAAGGTCACCCACCGGCGTGCCGGTCCCGTGGGCTTCGATGAGTCCAACCGACTCGGGCGCCACCCCTGACTGCTCGTAAGCTCTCCGAATCGCCAGCTCCTCCCCCTCGACCCGGGGCGTCATGACGCCGGCGCCGCGGCCGTCGCTCGCCGTGCCGACCGCCCGGATCCGCGCGTAGATTCTGTCCCCGTCTCTCTCGGCGTCCGCGGTTCTTTTGAGGACCACCACTCCCCCGCCCTCGCCCAGGAGGGTGCCGTCCGCATCCTTGTCGAAGGGCCGGATCGAAGAGCTTTTCGAAAGGGCGTTGAGCTGACAGAAAATCATCAGCAGGTGGGCCGGGATGGAAGCCTGCACGCCTCCGGCCAGCACCAGGTCGCACCGCCTGGCCAAGAGGTCTCTCATGCCGTGGTCCACTGCAATGAGCGAGGAGGCGCACGCGGCGTCCACCAGGTAGTTCGGTCCCATGAAGCCGAGGCGGTTCGCAATGCGGCCCGTGAGAATGTTGGGTACGAGCCCGGCGGCCGTCTCGGCGCTGAAAGGAGGCAGAGAGGCCTTGAGCCTCCTGCGGATTTCCTCGAGCCTTTCCGGCGGATCCTCGGGATGGAGTTCTCTGAGGATTTCCAGGGTCTGGTCCACGACCAGTCCGTGCTGGAACAGGGTAGCCCATCCCCTGTTGATGTAGGTTCCTCTGCCGATGATCACCTCGGCCCGCCGGCGGTCGAAGGGCCGCTCATGATAGCCGGCGTCTTCGAGGGCCTCGAAGGCCAGCCGAAGGGCCAGGTAGTGGTCCGGCTCGCCGCCGTCAACGGAAAGAGGAGCCACGCCATAGCGGAGAGGGTTGAACCGAGCGAGGTCACCCAGATAGCCGCCGCGCTTGCAGTAGATGCGGTCGTTGCTCGTGCTCTTCGGGTCATAGACCGCGTTCGCCCAAGCGTCGGCCTCGGGCGGGTCGGCAATCGCGTCGACTTTGGCCAGGATGTTTTGCCAGTAGGTGCGGACGTCCGGCGCCCCGGCAAAGACGGCGGCCATGCCCACGACGCAAACGTCCTCGGTCGGACTTTCCCCTGACGGGTCCTGCATGTGGGGAGTCGAAGCCATCCTGGATCCCTTGGGGAGCATGTCAAGCTCCGGGCAGTCCGATCTTTGTGTTCAGCGCCCGGCTGCACGTGGACTCGGCCCGCTCGAACTTTCCGAGGACCCGGCCGTCCGGAGCCACGAAGTACAGGTCCGTGCGCATGAGAAGGCTGCCCGGATCCGCGTGGATGCGAAGGAAGCAGCGGATCCGCTCGCCCGCCAGCGGACCGTAACGGCGGTAGGCGCGGAACCGCGAAGGCAGCGGGGTGAAGTCGTGCCGGGCCCGTGCCCAGAGGATCGCAAGCTGAAACCCGCTGTCCACGACGACAGGGTCGATCAGCCAATCTCCCGGGGGAGCTCCTTGGATGCAGTCGGCCGGAACCGACGGAACCACGGTCGCCACGATTCCTTCCTCGTTAAGCCCCTCGATCGAGGCGATACACTGTAGAGCGGGTCCGTGGAAAAGCCACTTTCTGTAAGCCTCATCGATCGACAGAGGAAAGCTTGTCAGAGCCGCCCCATGCACGGGCTCGAAGAGCGGCGCTGGGGCGAGAGATCTGCGCAGATGAACCGTTGCCTCGTAGTAGGGGCGGCTTTTCAAACCCGGAGCCGCGATCCTGGCCTTCAGATCCAAGGCTCCTTGATCCGATATTCCCCCTGTTTCTGGACCGATCTCGATGAGGACCGTCTCCGGGCCGTTCTTCAGCACGATGCCTCGCAAGACCGAGATGTTGGAAAGGCCCGCAACTTCCATCCCGGGCCAGTTCTGCGCGGCCACTTCTGCCATCATCTCCATGGCAAAGGCCGCCGGCAAAACCGGATTGCCGTCGATTCGATGATCTCGGAGGAACAAGTCCTTCTCGGGGTCGAGGAGCCGGGTGAACTCTAGAGTTCCCTCTCTCTTGAGGACCGCCCAATTCTCGCGGCCCGTCAGGGGATAGCAGGCTGTCGCCGGTCTGGCGGCCGGCTCGGACGGCGTCTTGACTCCCCAGCCGTCGAAAGCGCCGAGGACGATCTCGGCTTCTCCCTTAGAGCCTCTTTCGAGCTCTTCGCAGAGCTTGGAGGGGCCGATGTGCCGGGGAACGAGCCGGATGCCCCGATCGGCGAACTGCTTGCGCACCTCGGGGGTCACCATGCTCTCTCTGTCCCAAGGACCCCAGTTCACGGCCACGACCCGGCCGGGCCAGGTGCGGTCCAGGCATGCCGCCAATTTGTTCAAGATCTCGTTCGCGGCAGCGTAATCGGCCTGGCCGATGTTTCCGAACCGCCCGGCCACGGACGTGAAGAACACAAGGAACTTAAGAGACTCGAAATGCAAGCGGCGGGCCAGGATGAACCCGCTGTCCGCCTTGGTGTCCACGACCCGGTCGAAGGATTCGGCTGTCTTGTCGCCGATCCGCTTGTCCTCGATGATGCCGGCGCCGTGGATGACTCCATCCAGGCGGCCGTGGGTCCGGTAGACCTCTTTGATGACTTCTCCGAGCCTGTCCCCATCCCGGACATCGGCCTGCACGTATTCGACCCGGGCCCCGGCCTGACGTATCTGTCGTAAGTTCTCCCGCATCTCGCGCTCGGCGAGCAAGCCCTTGTGCATCGCTTCGACTTCGGCGAGGCGGATGGTTTGTCCCTGGCCGCGCATCCGCGCGATGATCGCGGACTTGATCTCGCGGGCTGTTGCCAGGCCAGCCGTATCCGGAGCCTCCTCTGGCTCGGGTTCGCGAGACCGCCCCACCAGCACAAGAGTCGGCCGGTAGCGCCGGGCCAGCTCGAGGGCCACGTCGGCCGTGATTCCCCGAGCGCCGCCGGTCACCAGGACGACTGATTCGGAGTCGATTCGGAGCGGCCCAGGGCAGGAGGTCTCTAGGGTGGCCCGTGTCACCTCGATGGCCACTCGTTCCCGGCCTTTGTATCCCACCTCGATCAGGCGGTCCGCCGAAAAAATCTCCTCCGCAAGATGGTCGGCCAGGTCGCTTGCCGGCTGCCTGGGATCAAGGTCCACGACCTTGACCCGCATGCCGGGCCGTTCTGCGGCCAGAGACTTGAGAAAGCCGGCAACGCCAGCCTGGGCAGGGCAGAAGAGCAAGGCCGGTTCAACGGCCCCGGCCCCGCAGGCGAAATCGCCGCCCATGCCCGTGGCACCCAGAACCAGAGGGCTTCCCATGAGGCCGGCTCGACGGGAATCTTTGTCGATTTCCTTGACAAGATAGAACAGCGACTTTACGTCCTGGCGGACCCGGGCGCGCCAGTCTCTCAATTCCATCTCATCCAAGCGCGGGGAGTCTCTCAGCGGCAGAAGATGGATGACTCCGGCCAGAGGTCCCTGCCGAGTTCGGACGGCGTCCGCCAGTTCCGAGACGCCTTCCGGAGAATCCAGGGCCGCCAGGAAGGAACCGTCCGGCTGCGGCTCCAGCTTGTGGCCGAGCCTGACTCGAACGATCCGAAAGCCCTTTTCGGAAAGGGAGGCCGAAAGCGCTTCTGCCACTCCGAGTCCGTCCTCGGTCATCAGGATCGCGCCGTCGGGTCCCTTGCCCTCACGGGGGAGTTCGATCGGCCTGGGAACGGCCCGCAGGACGAACCTCGGGACCTCCTCGGCCTGGGCGCAAGGTTGAACGGGCTTCTGGGAGAGAGGCGGCAAGGGTCGCTCGAAGGGCTCCGAGGTGCTCTCCGATGCCGCCCCACGGCCAGAAGGGGTGAACTTTTCCTCGAGCCATTTCAGCATGCCCCGAAGGGTCTTAATGCCGCCGACGCCCTCCATTTCGTTTTCGGCCGTCTCCTGCCGGCCGCTCGCGCACAGACGAATCATGGAGCCCAGGATCTCGATCCGCTTGATGGAGTCGATCCCCAGGTCGGCTTCGAGGTCCACGTCCAGGCCAAGCATATCGCGGGGATAGCCGGTCCTTTCGCTGACGAGGTCGAGCAGGAGGGCCTCCATTTTCTGAGGAGAGAGGATCTCGGCCGCGGCCGAGTCCGGCTCCGCTTGCGAACCCCTGAGTTCATCGAGGCCCGAAGGACCGGCGGAAGCCTCTGCGGCGACCTTTGATCGATCTTCTTCCGTAGCACCAAGGCCGACCGGACTGGAGCGGCTCCCAGATGATTCGGGCGCTGGGGCCAGCCTACGTTTCGAAGCCGTCTCATCCGTGTCAGCCGGCCTGGTATCGGGCAAGGCCGCCGGAATCCTGCCCCGCCCACGAAGATAGGCCAGCATGACCTCTTTCTGGGTCACCAGGAACCGGTCCATAAGATCCTGAAAGCGGGCCACGGCGTGGGTAGCGGCTTTGTCAGGAGAAGCAGCGAAAGCCCCCCCGGCGCTTGATGGCTTCGCCTGGGGCGCGAAGGGCCGGTAGCTCCCTTGGTGTCCGCAGGTCTTTTCCTCGCCTCCAGCCGGGTTGGGTCGTGCAGCGGCCCTCTGGGCATCGAGCGAAACGCCAGAGCCAGTGCCCACGGCTCGATCGTCTGCCCAAATCTTCATGGGAGCCGGTTTTTTCTCGAGGCCGCCCCGCAAGGCCTCGAACACAGGCATGGCCCTGCCCCCGCTCACGATCCAGGTCGTGGGCGAAAGGCCCGACAGAGGCGAGGCCAGAGCCGGATCCGCAAGGTCGACGGCCTTGACCGGCCTGCCTGCGAAAAGTTTGTCGACCTCGACGGCAATGCCGTGGACCGAAATCTGCCCGATAAGATGGAGAATCTGCTCAAGACCGGGCCGGCCCTTCTGGTTCGAGGAGACCGCCAGATGGGGGCGGTTCCGTAAGATCCGCTCCACGAGCCCCGTGAGCACCTTCCCGGGCCCGACTTCCACGAAGATCCGAGCCCCGTGCTCGTACATGGCCTCGACTTCCCGAATAAAATCGACCCGGTTCCTCAAGTGGTAAGCGAGGTGCTCCGCGACGGCTTTCGGGTCGTCCGGATAGGGCGCTGCAGAAACGTTGGAAAAGACCGTCCGTTTAGGCGGCCTGAGATCGATGGCCCGGAGCGTTTCCTTGAGCTTCTCGCAGGCTCCGGAAACCAGAGGGGAATGGAATCCGCAGCCCACGGGTAGCCGTTTTGCCGGTATCCCGAGGGATCTGCACCGGCCGAGCACTCTGTCCACGGCCGGCCGGGTGCCGGAGATGACGGTCTGTTCTGGCTCGTTCAAGTTGGCGATCCAGACCTCGTCGATCCCGGAAAGGAGATCGGAAACCTGGTCCACGCCTGCCCGCAGGGCAGCCATGACGCCGGAGTCCCCGTTCCCGTTGCCGGCCATGAGGCGGCCCCGGATCTCGGAGAGCTCAATGAGTTCTTTTTCGCTCATCACGCCGGCCACGCAAAGGGCCACATATTCTCCGTAACTGTGGCCCGCCAGCATGTGGGGCCGAAGCCCCAAGTCCGAAAGCAGATGGTAGAGGGCCAGCGACGCAGTCCCGATGGCGGGCTGGGCAACAAAAGGAAGCGCCAGCTCTTGCCGTTGGTTCTGCTCTTCTTCTTTGCTCCAGGCCGGAGGAGGGAAAACGTAACGGCTCAGTCGCTTCTCGAGCCTCTCCCTGAGCAGGGCATCGCTTCGCTCAAACAGCTCCCGAACGGCCGGCATGCCAGCGGCCAGATCGGCCAGCATGTTCGGGTACTGGGAGCCCTGGCCCGGAAACAGGAAGGCAAGCTTTCCTTCGCCGTTGAGCGGGGTGCCGGTAAAGTAGACTCCGCGGGGATCCCAGAGCAGAGGGTCGGCTGCGCAGAGCGCTTGGGATGCCTGATCGAGCTTACGGCCGAGATCCTCGAGCGAGTCCGCGATTACGGCAAGCCGGACCCAGGGGCCGTTGTGGGACGCCGAAGCCTTTCGGAATTCTCGGGTGACGGTGAAAGCGAGGTCCGAAAGGGAAATCCGCGGGGCTCGCTCCAGGGCTTTTCTGAGCGCTTGCACGGCCTTGGAGAGATCGGCGGCCGTGCGCCTTGCCCACAGAAACAGCTCCGAGGAACGGTTCGGCGCCAAAGCCCGGAAGAAGCCCTCCCCGGCTGCGACAGAATCCTGGTCGTATTCCTCGAGGACTGCGTGGAAGTTCGTTCCACCGAACCCGAAGGCGCTCACTCCGGCCCTGCGGGGCGGATCCTCGGCACATCGCAACCAGGGACGGGGCTCGGTGTTCGGGTAGATCGGGCTTTTCGGCTCCAGGAACGCTTTGTTCGGCTTCTCCACGCCCAGGGTCGGAGGCAGGATCTTGTCGTGGAGGGCCAGGGCGGTCTTGATGAGACCGGCGATCCCTGCCGTGGACTTCGTGTGCCCGATCATGGACTTGACCGACCCGACCGCGCAGCTTTGCGGTGCGGCCCCGTGGCGGGCGAGAAAACGCGAGAGCGCCTCGATCTCGGCCTGGTCGCCCACCTCGGTTCCGGTCGCGTGAGCCTCCACGAGGGCCACCGTGGCCGGGGCGATTCCGGCCTTGGCATACGCCCGCTCCAGGGTTCGGATTTGTCCTTCGATCCTGGGCGCCGTCAGGCTCTTGTCCCTGCCGTCGCTGCCCGCGGCCACGGCCTTGATCACCGCATAGATCCGGTCCCCGTCTCTTTCGGCGTCCTCCAGGCGCTTGAGGACAACCGTGGCGATGCCTTCGCCCAGCACGATGCCGTCCGCGCTCTGGTCGAGGGGACAGCACCTGCCGCGAGGCGACAAGGCCTGGGTTTTCGCAAAGCACAGGTACGTGAAAGGATTCTGCATCGTGTCGGCGCCGCCCACGACGACCATGTCGCTCGTGCGGCACTCCAGCTCCCGCACGGCCAGATACAGGGCGGCAAGGGAGGACGCGCACGCGGCGTCCACCGTGAAATTCGTTCCTCCCAGGTCCAGGCGATTGGCCACGCGGCCGGCCGCGACGTTGACGAGAATTCCGGGAAAGGAATCCTCGGTCCATTCCGGAAGGTCGCCCTCGAAATGCTCTGTAACACGCAGGCAATCGCTCCCAAAGTAAGCAGGCAGAGCCGACCGGAAGGCGTAGGCCTGTCCGAGTTCGCCCGTGCCGCTGATGCCGAGGATGACCGAGGTCCGTTCCCGGGCAAAGGGCCGCTCCCCATACCCGGCGTCTTCCAAGGCCTTGGAAGCGACTTCGAGCACGAGGAGCTGAAGGGGCTCGATGGAGCGGAGGGAGTTGGGCGGCATGCCGTACTTGACCGGGTCAAAGGGGACCGGGTCGATAAACGCTCCCCACTTGGAATAAACTTTGTCGGCCGCCTTGGGATTCTCGTCATAGTACAAGTCAGAAGCCCACCTGGACTCCGGCACTTCGCCGATGGCGCTCACCTTGTGAAGAATGTCGCTCCAGTAAGCCCGAAGGTCCGGAGCCTTGGGGAGGACGCAGGCCATGCCCACGATCGCGACGTCGCTGGACTTTTCCTTTTCGGCTTGGGGCATGGAACGCCGCAAGGCTCTCTCCAGCGCCTCGATTCTCTCCGAGCCCTTGGCGCTCACGTCCTCGTGGAGTTCCTCGATGCTGGAGACCCGGTCCCGGATCGCGGCGAGCTGGCCGATCATGTACAGGCCTTGCTCCCGTCGCTCCGTTTCGGAAAGCGACACGAAACCGTCGGCCTCGGGGCCGGTCCCGTACCCGCTCTTTCGGGCGATCCCCTTGGTCGCAACCCGCAGCCTGCCGGTGTTCATCCTTTCGAGCGTTTCCTGAAGCTCTTTTGCGGACTTCCCTTCCAAGGCCAGCCGCCTCTTCTCGCTGCGGAAGAATCGGGCGTACGGGGTTTCCATGCACCGGACTGCGTGTCCGACCCCGGTCTCCAGGATGCCTGTGCCGGAGCAGCTCAACGCCTCCCGCTGATAGTCCTCGACAATCGCGCCCGTGGAGACCGCCTCTTTCGTGAAAAGGTAGGCGCTACCCATCTGCACGCCGACCTGAATGCCTCGCTCGGCAAGCGGAGCGGCCATGACCGCGACCATGGAAGCGGACAGAGCGTCGTGGATGCCTCCTGCGAAGACCGCCTGGCAGGGCCGGTTCGATGGATCCGAGGGCGACCATCCTGCCAGACCTTCGATCGCTTGCTCCCAGAGAACAAAGGAACACAAGGGGCCCACATGACCGCCTGCCTCGCGGCCCTCGAAGACGAATCTGCGAAGGCCGCTGTCCAGAAAGATCCGAAGCAGGCCCGGGGACGGAACATGGACGAACGCGGGGATCCCCTTGGCCTCGAGGGATTTGGCCTGATCCGGCCGGCCGCCGGCGATCAAGGCGAAGGGAGGCTTGTGTTTTTCGACGATCGCGACCTGGTTCCGGTATGCCTCGGGCGGCAGGAACCCCAGGAGGCCCACGCCCCAGGGCTTGCCCGAAAGGGCCTTGCGGGTCTCTGCGAGCAAGGCTTCCAGCTCCGGACCCGATGTCCAGCCCACGGCCACAAAGGAAAGAGCGCCTGCCTCGGCCACCCGGCAGGAGAATTCCGGCACATCGCTGATTCTGGCCATGGGCCCTTGGAAGATCGGGTACCGGATTCCGAGCGATCGGGCCAGGGGGGCTCCTTCTGCCAGAGGCCGCTCCCTGGCGGCGGTTCTCAAGTGAGCCTCGGGCGCGCTCCCCACAGCGTGGACGATACCGCCCACCGTGACGTACCGCCGAGCGAGCGTTGCGGCCAGCCCCACGTCCTGGCCGAGAAAAAGGAGCCCGGTCCTGCCCGCAGGAGAAGCGGCCACCGAAGCGACGGCTTCTATCCATGCCCGCTCTAGGTCTTCTTCTCGCATGTTCTCTCGACCGGCGAGAGACTCCTCCACGGCCTCGAGTTCTCTGACCGCGGCACTCCCAAAGCGGCTGCAGACCCGAACCCATTTGCCGATTTCTGCGCCCAGGCAGGTCGTCTCGCTGCCGTCAAGAGCTGAGAGCCGGGTTTTCACATCCTCCGGAAGAGAGGACTCCCTGGCGAGAAGGAGCTGGCTGTCCAAGACCACGCCGCGGGCGCCCGCGGCGTAGCAGGCCGACCCGGTGTGGAGTCCGATCCCGCCCTGGGCGTAAACAGGTATGGAGAGGTTCTTCACGAAACGCTGAACCAGGATAAAGGTGGTCTCGCTTCCGACGAATCCGGACGCTTCGTTCCCTTTGGCGATGACGCCGTCGAGGCCAGCTTCTTCCGCGATCCGGGCCTCCTGGAAGCACGTGCATTCCGCCAAGACTCGGATCCCTTTTTGCCGGAGACGCTGGACATCCAGCAAGTCCGGCCGGGACCAGGGACTTGCGAGGATCAACGTGCCCGGGCGGTCCAACAAGGTGGGGAACTTCCCCGCAAGCCAGGAAAAGCCCGCGCGGTCGACCTTGAGCCCGAACGGGGCCCGGCCGTACCGGCAGAACCTGTCCAGACTCTGGCGCACAAGGGCTTCGTCCCGGATGAACTGGAGATCCAGGACCCCCAGGCCCCCGGCTCTCGAAGCGGCGATCGGCACGGCCGGATCCGGCCTGCCAGGAAGAGTGGAAGCAATGACTTCAAGCAAAGCCATCAAAAGAGCCCCATCGCGTGCAGGGCTTAGGCTTGGATTCTCCTCTCAGGATTTACCGACTCTGGAGAGAGATCTCAGATGCCTGCCTCACGTTTGCAAAGAGTGAATGATCCGGCCCTGGGGAGCGATAGGCCCCAGGGAGCATTCAAAAGCCCGTTCTTTCTTGTATCGGCCTTTGGAGCCGAAATCCAAAGCACTTCCTCTCAAAGCTATTGCCGATTTCCAGGATTCAAACGTATCATTTCCCGAACGGTTGAAGGTTGATCTGGAGTCAAGAAAAGCCAGCGTCGAATTATACTGGCCTTTTCGGACACCGGTCAACGCGAAAAGGGCCCTGAATCGGAGATGCATTCCCGAGCCGTTTTGGCTCCTTTGCCGCAGGGATCGAATGTGATACCGTAACAGGCGCCTCAAAAGGCAAGCTCTGCCCAGGTTCCCACGGAGGTGGAAAATGAGGGCTTGTTGGATCGGCTGGCATAGGGTTGCACTTCTTTTGTCCCTTGGAGCGCTCGCAGTCCTTCCGAGTCGCTCGGCTGCCATGGAGCGTCTTTCCGGGAGCCAGAACAAAGAACTCGAAACGTCCCGGGAAACCATGGTTCTGCCGGACTTGACCTGGGAGGACCGGCTCAAGCTGGCCATGGAGGCAGCCCGACAGCCGGAAAAGTACCGGGCCGACCGGGAGCGGGAGATTCTTGCCTTTTCGGAGAAACTGGAGCAGCGCGTCCGGCTCTGGCTTGCCGGAAAGGCTGAAGCGGAATTCCCCGAAGGGTTCTTTTCTCCCTACATCGACAACGCGAAAACCCACAGTTGGAAACTCGTTCGGCCCGAACAGATCGATCCCAAGGACCAGTGGTACGCGATCGCTGCTTACGACCCGGCCGAGGTGCTCCGGCAGTTCTCGCCGGATCCGCACGCCACCTATCTCAAGCTGATCTTTCTGGCGCCTTTGGGTGCAAAGCTCCACGTGGAAGGCGATTTTCCCCACGCCCGGTTCATGGACTATCAGATTCTCACACCCGTGGACATCGACCACCCAGTCACGGGCCAGATGGGCATCTGCGAAGTGCCGATCGTGGACGCGGATATTGAGCCCGATCCCGGCCACATCAATCCCTTTCGGTTGGGCGCGGACCGGACCGCTAAAAACAGGCATTACCACGTCACGTTCGAACTCAAGATGGGCAACGCCGTGGCGCTCAATCCCAAGGCCATGATCGCTCCGCAGTACCGGGGCCCGGGAAACACGCGCGTCGGAGGCCCCTTCGCCTTTACCGGCCACATCGGCCGGGACGTCATCGTGCCTTCCCTGCTCTGGCTCCGGATTTTCGCCCCTGACAAGGGCGTTGGTCCATACGGAGGTGTGGCCTGGCCGAAAGCCACCCTCGAACTCTCTACGGGAGAAAAATTCTGGATCACCTGCGACAAGTCCCTTGCCGTGAAGCTTCAGACCGAGCCGGTGCCTCGGGTAACTACGCCGCCCATGGAGCCCTATCCTTTCATCGGGCCGAGCCTGGGCTGGTTCAAGATGTTTGGCATTGTCAATCTCACGGCCGAGGCCCGGGCCTACTACAAGTCGAGACCGTGGGGAGACGAGGACCCGGTGCAGGCCAAGGCGCGGGTGCGGCAGATGCTCAGACTGATCTTCAACCAGGGGCCGGACGCACCGCCCCCCGGCAATTACGGCAACGCCGCCACCGAGTGCAATTACACGGCTTACCTTAGCCGGCCCATGAATTTGGGCGCTAACAAGGTGATCGTGCTCACGGGCAAGCTTCCCGTGGCTCCCCGGACCCGAAACGGCGAAAAGGTCATGGAGCGCGGCGAGGTCCGGTATTTCTCCTTCACCCATCAGCTCGGCGCCAACACCCAGTTCAACAAGGGATACTACGGCACTCCTTATGGAAGCCTGATGGACGATGAAATCGTCGTGAACGAGAACCGAGAGTATGTGATCGTCTTTTCGAGGCCCGAAGACCGACCTGCCAATGCCAAGGCCGAATTCGGCGTGACCTGGCAGGACTGGGGAACCGCGGCTCCCCAAACCCTGATCCTGCGCTGGATGAGCGTCATGCCCGAGTGGTATATGGAGAAATATTCCTTCCACGAGAACAACGCGCCGTGGAAGAAAGCGGGCTGGTCCCAGGAGACCTTCGACAAGAGTCTCTTTATGGAGAACCGGCCCGGACTCATGGGCCCGTACCATCCCGTGTTCCATTACATGACCCGCACTGAATTCGAGGCGATCGGGATGAGGCCCATCCGGCCGGCCGACGTTCCCGAGTGGAAAGCCGAGGGAGCCTCAATGCCCCAGGGCCAGACTTGGCCGGAAACGCAGCAGAAGGTGCAGGAACTCAAACAGGCCTTCGAGGATCTGCGGATCGCCCGGGAGAACCGGGATCCGAAGGCCATCCGGGAGAGCGCCCAGAGGATCCGAAGGATCTGGGACGAGCTGCCCGAGCCCGCTCGGGTGCGGATCGAGGAGAAATTCCCGGGCATCCGAGCCAAGGTGGAGGAGATCAAGCTGAACTGACCGGGCATGGACTCAGTCTCTAACCTCCGTGCCTTGGGGAGGGGTGGCCTGACCCCCGAAACCTGACACTCTCCTATCTCGCCAGGATTTCTCCCAGCACGCGTCCGTCCGCGTTGGCCGGAACTTGCCAATCGAGGAGCCTGCAAAGGGTCGGAAGGAGGTCCGCCGGAAAAGCCGGGTTCGCGCTGTAAACGCCCTTGCGAATACCCGGCCCTCGGATCAGATACAGAATGTCCTGCACAGGGCCGACCCCGCCGTGGCCGCCGACCGGGGGGTTTTCTCCCAAATTGCTCACGCCCTGATACCCTCCGGCCAGAAAGACCAGGAGGTCGGGCCAGCGGGGCTTGGAGTTGTCCTCGACCGGATGGTCGATATACCACTCGCTGTAAAGTTCGGACCGTTTGGGCCCTTTGCTAGCAGCCACCCGGCCGACCACGGCGTCGACGCCGGTGGCCATCTCCTCTTGATTGAGAACCACGAAGGGATGAACCTCCTTCTGCCAGACAGGATGGTAGACCGTGTAATTCCGCAGGGCCTGCTGGACCGGGGCGACGTAGGACGGATCCTTGACAAAGATATGGATGAGTTCCCCTCTGCAGGCGGCGAGTTCGATTGCGTCCTGCGGGATTCCGGCGCCCGTGATGATGCTGTAGTAGTTGAGGGGTTGGTCGAAATAGGTCCGCATTCCGTGGTCCGAAATACAAGCCAGAATAGAATTACTGTAAGTCTGGCGCGCCTTCAGGGCGTTCACGAAAATCCCGAAGCACGTGTCCGCTTCGTACACGGCGTCGAGCATGGGCTCGCGGTTCGCGCGGTACGTGTAGGCGTTCAGATCGTCCCAGAGTGCGTCCGGGCTCTGCCCGGGCTGCCACAGCCCCGGCTTGTCCGCGGCGCCAACGTGGTGACCCACGATGTCCACGCACGCTGCCACGATGTAGAAAACTAGGGGATCCTCGGCAGCGATGATCTTGAGAGCGCTCTCCACGATCCACCGGTCGTCCGGATGATCCGAAGGCCTCTCGCCCAAGGTGCCCCAGAAGGGGTCGTGAAGCGCGTGGAACTGCTCGGGCGGGGTCACGTTGATGCCGTCCCGGTCCGTGGCGGCGTTCGAGTCCGAGGGAGGGTCTCCCATCACATAGCTCGGCGGCGGATCGACATAAAAGGGGAACCGGGATCCGGAGGCGAGAATATCCACGACGTTGCTTTCCTCGCGGAAATACCCCCAAAGCCAGGGCTTGCCCGTGATCAGGGCATTGCAGGCATCCGGATCGCCGCCCATGGCCGGATCTTTGGCGAGATCGAAGATCGAGACAACCCGCTCGCCCGAAGGACCCCAGCGCAAGATGTCTCGGGAGGGCGCCATCTTGACCGGGTTCCCGTCTGCATCGCGGCCGCAGTAGAATTCTTTAACGGCATAGACCCCCGACGTGCCGGGCCAGGAGCCGGTCAAATACGAGACATGGTTCGGGTCGGTGTAAGAGGGAAGATGACTCCTAGCCTTGCTCAGGACGGCCGCGTCCTGGCAGAACCGGAGCAAATTCGGCATGAGCGGGTTGCGGTGATTCGGATCTTCCTCACCTTTTCTGCTGAGAGCGAGATACTTCCGATTCAGGCCGTCTATGGCAAAGAGATACACATTGGCCCGCGACGTGACCTTGCCGCGGACCAGGACATCGTCGACCGGCTGCTGCTGGATGTAGGCCCGCACAACCGCAGAACCCTCGCTCCCTTCGGCCATGCCCGCATAGGGCCTCAAGGACACGACGAGATACTCGATCCCTCCGGCTGCGACCGTAACCTGCATGGACGCGGCGGCCGTACCCGTGGCTTGGAAGAGCCGATCGGCGCGGCTCAGGTCCACGGTCCACCCCGGGGTCTGGCTTTGGGCGACCAGCGAGACCGTCCTCGAACTCTGCGTGTCGTTCGTCACTGCGACCACGAAGGTCGTGACCGAACCGGCCCGCACGAGGTGGGGCCGGCCGGGCCGGATCGTGATGGGGCTCAGGCAATCGACCGATCCCTTTTCCGCGCGCGCCTCAGACCTGAAGGGGCTTCGCCTCCAGGGGAGGAGCAGGACGCCCAAGGAAGCGGCGAGGGCTTTGACGAACTGTCTTCTGGTGAGGCGAGCACCCAAGGCCGGAAGAGCAGTCTTGAAAAGGCCCAGAGTCTTCTTGAAATTCATCCGTGTCTCCGGTCATGGGTTGTTTCGAAGAAACGCTTTCAAAACAGCGTACGGGTAACGCACTGGCGCTGTCAAACGGCCGGGGGCAAAACCGGCCGCCCTGGCCGAAGCATGCGGGTTCTTCGGTCGGCAAGGGCTGAAAAAACCGGAGCGGAGATTTTCACTCCGCTCCGGAAATTCCGACGACACGCGAGACCGTCCAAGATCGGCCTCACGGGATCGAGTACGTGAACGACACGGTGTCGGAAGACAGCCAGACCGCAGGGTTGTTCACATTGCCTCCCTGGGGCACCAGGATGGCCGTGAATGCGAGCTGAGCGGAGAAAAGGGGAGCGGCGCGAGAGCCGTTCGTCCCGCTCCTGAACAGGGGCGGGAAGGTGTAATTGATCAACGAAATGTTGCGGAGGAAACCGCTCGGCAGCGTAATGCCTCTCGCAAGGGGCCCGGTTGCCGGAATCATCTTGGCAAGCGGGTTCTGGGGCGTGCCGAAAGCCAGGTACAGGTCCACCGTGGCCGGCGAGAAGTCGTTCTTGAGGGTCAAGGTGACTCGCAGCGTGCCACCGGGATGAAACTCCTCCTGGTTGATGGCAAGAGAAACCTCGGGTGCCACCGGGCTCGGCACAACAAGGATCTCCACCGTGACTAGGGTCGTAAACACGCCGTCCTGGATGCCGAAGGTGAGTTCGTACGGTTCCGGCCTCGCCGTGGTGAGCTGCGGCGTCCATTCAAAGGTCCGCGTGACAGGATCAAAGGAGAAGCGTGCCTGGTCGTTCGAACCCGGAGGCAGGGCAAGCCCGCCCTCGAGCCAGGCCTGATAGGCAAGTGGATCGCCGTCCGGGTCGCTTCCCTCGATCTGGACCCGCAGGGTCCGCAGCTCCTCCACTGTGGCCTGATACGGGCTCTCTTGCTCCACCCCGTTCACGATGATGCGGTCCACGACCGGGGCATGGATCGAGTCCACGGCAAGATCCACGGTTACGGTCCGAGTCTGAAGCCCGTCGGACACAACGACCATGAGCTTGTACGGGTCCTCCCGGCCCGCGCCAGCCGGAACGTCCCACTGGAAGGTTCGGGTTTCCGGGTCGAAGGAGAACCTGGAACCGCCTTTTTGTTCCGGCGCAGGGACCCTGAGGCCATCCACATAAGCCGCATAGGTGAGGGGGTCGCCGTCCTGATCCGTGGCTTCCACTTCCACGCGAATCGAGTCAAGCTCCCGCAGAGCCACCAGATAGGGCAGCTCGATTTCCATGCCGTTCGCCAGAACGCGGCTCACTTCCGGAGGATGGGAAGCGGGCTCCCAGGCCGGGATGGAGTTTGGATCCAGGGATCCGCCCAGAGCTTCGAACTCCTGGGTGGTCATCGCATGGATCACAGGATGGTATGGACCCATCACGCCCGGCTGGTTCGTGCCCACGAGGCTGCTGTCGTACGTGTCCTGGGACCAGGCGCCGGTCGCCCAGGGAATGTTCTGGGAATGGGGCGAATGGGCTTCCAGGAAATGATCGGGCCAGACGCTCATCCACCGAATGGTAAGACTTCCGAAGTTCGTGGGCCCCAGAGACTGCCAGGTGACCCCGTTTTCAGGCCGAGCGTTCGCGGGCCTGTCCTCGGGCTTGGAGTACACAATGATGTAGCGGTTTTGTTCGTCAACGATTACCTCGTCATCCATGAGGCTGCCCAGGCACAGACCCTCCCCCATTTGCTCCTGGAAGCCCGAGGTGATGCTTGTCCAAGGCACATAGCGGGAAATCGACCAATACCTCGCCTCTGCCGGGGTCATGGCGGCGGCCCCGCCTCGGGTGTTCGGCGTGGTCGGCAGTTTGCCTGTGATCACCAGGACCTTGCCCGGCTCGAGCACAAAAGGCCTGGAAAGATAGGAATTGTAGTGGCACAAAGTCGCCGCTGCCTCGAGGTTGCCTGGAGTTCCAAGCCATGGCCCCCGCTTGAACAGAGCCGCGACCGAATTCCTTGCGTCCTCTTTCTTTTGCTCCAGGGAAGCAGTGTCGTCCCAGGGCGGGGATTCGCTGTAGCCCCGGACCTCGGCCCGAACGAGGAGGAGATCGTACACCTTCAGCCACCCGAGGCTCGGACCGAGGTAATCCAGAGGATCCAGGGGCATCGCAGTCGGGACCGTCCAGGTGGCGGTCTCCCGTCTCTTGGCGAGCGTAGCGTCTGGAAGGATCCAGAAAGTCTCGCCGGTCTTGAGCCTGAGCATAGCCCGGGGCAGCGGCGCTCCGGCCAGAGGATCGCTCGGATTGTCCGGCGCGTAATACCGGACCCACAAGACCGAAGGCGTGATCGCGCTCCAGCCATAGGCCCCGGACGAGCCGAAGGGGCCTCCCACGCGGGTGTTTCCAGGGGCTCGGTAGTAAGGGCTGACCATGAGTTCCGGGTTGAGCTCCGCGCTGTTGCCCGCTTTCAGGTCAAAAGTGAGGTGATAGTGCCGCTGAGGATTCAACCGGTTCGCTCCTGTGCGGAAGGGATTTGCGTGCCCCGGGTCTGGCTCGATGTCCACGTCCACGATCGGCACCTCAGGCCCGCCCACGCTCCCTGAAGCCGGGTACTCGGGGTCGAAGGGCTGGAGGATCTGATAGTCCATGAATCGGCAGTACGGGAAATCCCCTTCCACGAGAAGCTGAGAGTCCAGCGGCGCGAGGAAAACCAGCTTGAGGTATGTCACGTGGGGATCGGAGGAGTGGGCGGGAATGCCCGCATAATTCTCCGGAACCGAAAAGCTCGGCAGAACGAACCACTGATCTTCAGGGCTGACCTCCTCAGGCCTGACAAGGGTCCAGTTCAGAGTCTTGGCGTTATTGATCGAGGGGGGCAGAAGCTCGTAGGGAATTCTCGGGTCTGCCCCGTTGTAATACCACTCGAGGATATAGGCCTCCAGGGCGTCCGAGAAGATCCGTGCTTGTTCATGGGCTTCGAGGTAGTAGGCCTCCCATTCCTCAAGTGTCTTATCCGCAAAGGCGAAGCGCTCTTCGTCCGTCAGGTCCGGCAAGTCAACGTAGCTCCAGTAGTCGGTCGGGACCTCGGTGGTGACCACGAGCGTCAGCTCCCGGGTGTCTGACTGACCCAGGCTGTCCGTGACCTCGACCGTAAAAGTGGAGCTGCCCGCGTCTTCTGAGCTGGGCGTTCCCGCAATGTAAGCGGCCGCGCCGTCGCCGAGGGGGCCGCTGGCCCAAGGGGGAAGTTCGCCGGACGAAATACGCCACGCGTACGGCGCTGCGCCGCCCGAGCAGAGAAGTAAGCCCTCCTCGTAGGGGAGGCCTGCGACTGCGTGAGGAAGCGACGAAGTGAGGATGCGGACCGGAGCCGGCCCGTCGGCCAGAACCTCCTTGCCAAGAGGACACAAACTTAGCAGCGCGATCCCCACGAGCCCGACAAAAAACGAAGACTTGCGGCCGCTCTCCGGTGCTCTCCATCGCTGGATCATTTGTTTTTCACCTCTTGGCGAAGGGAGAAAGTTTAAAAAGGCCTAGCACCGACCGGAAAGGACTTTCAAGGCCGAACACAGGACACCCCTGTCGCCGTCCAGGCCTGGTCGGGCAAATCAACTCACCACGCAAGAATCAGGCCAGGGCACCCAAACAAAAGCCAGAAGCTAACTCTCGGCAGGGCAAGTACAAATTCGTTTTCAATCCCCGCGCAAAAGGCAAGTCTCCGGTCGAGCCCGTTCAGAAGCCGGGTTCTCTTCCACAAGGGCGGAGGAGCCCCTGGCTCTCGGAGTCGGATTGGATGGGGAGAAAAAGGGCTTAGGCCCTGGACTAAGCCAAAACACCCAATTTTTCGAGAAGTTGCAGAGGAACGTCTCCCAGAGGTCCAGTCGGGCCACCCTGAAATCCCGCAGGGCCTTTGAGCGGGTTTTGGCAGGGGTAAGACCCGGTCGCAACCCGTCTCTTGCGTTAACGAGAAGGATTCAGGGCAAGAGTCTTGCTCCGGAAAGGGGGGGCACCGAACAGAAATGCTCCATGCTGAAGGGCCTCCCCTGAGCCCGAGCCAGTGACAAAATCCGTTGCTTCAGGAACGGAAATTGTCAGCATAACGCAGTCCCGTGAGCATCCAGGCACTCGGCTGCAAGGTTCGGACCTTGCTGTCAGAACCTGTCCGGCCGGGGTCTCTCCGACGTTCGCGCCTCGACAGGCCTGTCCAGAATGTCCAGGAATTCCTTCTCAACTCCGGGTCGGTAAGGCGGCAGGCAGTAGAAGTGAACGCTGTAGGAGTATCTGCCCCTCTTGAGAGCCGTCAGATTCGTGAAGGAGAAAGCGATTTTCGGGAACTGACCGAACTCGCTTTCCGGCGGCTGGGATCGGGTCGCGTCGTCTCTGTAGATGAGTTCCTTGCCCACGACCTCCCGCAGGCCCGGCCCTAGATCGACCCGAGTCAGGAGATTCCCCTGCGGGCCTGCGAGCAGGGTCCATTCCAAATCCTGGGTGTTGAGGGCTTCCTCTTCAGGGCTCATGCGGCCGTCCACCAGAACTCCAGCGGGATTGCGGGAGCTGTAAAAGCGCATCCCGATGCACTCGTGCAGGTAGTCGGCCCCTCCCTCGAAATGAAAGTCCCTGAGCACCTTGCCCACGGCCACCGGAACGTCAATTCTGTTGGGCGCTTCCACGGCGTCGCGGTAGTACATGCTGTAAGCGATCAGCTTCGGGGTTTTGAGGCCCGCGACCAGGCGCATGGAGTTCGCCACCCGGCGCATCATGCGGACCGGACCGTCCTTGTAGGCGAGCACCCGGGAAACAAAATCGTCCTCGTTCCGGCTGAACGTAACGCCCCTGAGGAGCACCGTGGCCGAAAAGCGGATCAGAAGGCGGTCTAGCAGATCCCGACCGTTGCCTCCGCACTCGGGCTCGATGGCCAGAGAGGTCGTGTAGACAAGGTCCTTTTCCGGCGCATAGCCAAGGGTGTAGCATTCGGCGTGGATCCGATCCTCCCCGGGGTCGTAACGGACATAGTCTTTTGGAGATTCGGGCGGCGGATGCTGGAACCATGCGAGGTAGGCCCATCCTCGGCCGGCTGTGTCCGGGTCTCGCACTTCGATCTCAACCATTCGATCCGCGCCTGCGGGCCATGCGTCCTGGGCCGCCCGGTCGCCGCAGTCCCCGGCCATGAACACGACTTCGTCGTTTCCGTCGAGAGCGCCGTCCAGGTTGCGCTCCTGCCCTTTGCCGCCTTCGTCCCGGTTGGGCTCTGCTCCTTCGGTCAGAACGTAAAGCCCCTCTGCGTCCACTTCGTCGATCTGGAACGGAATGGGCTTGAGGCCGTCAGGCCCGGACGCCAAGAGCCGGAAGCCGGCCAGGGGAAGCCCGGCCATGCAAGCAAAAGCCTCGCCTCGAACAACCACAGGATCGCGGGATCGGTGAAGATCCCTGGTTTGGAGAGGAGTCGAGACAGGGCCTCCAGGTGCGGCCTGACCGGCCGCGGGCAGAGGCTCTCCTGCCAAAGCCGGACCCGTCAGGCCCTGGCTCAGAGCGAGTAGGAGAAGGAGACGAGCCCTCACCGTGCGCAGCGCTGCCCGGAGCCTGGAGGTCGCTCCTCCGGACCCGCGAGGCGGCCCGTTGACCCCCAGGTCCGGAGGGACGGATAATGCGTGTTCATGCAGGACGGCCTCTGGTACGCAAAAGGACTGAGATTCGGCTGCCTCCGGTGCGGAAAGTGCTGCCTGGACGAGGGCCCGTACACCGAGGTCTACGTGACCCGGGACGACATCGCCAGCATGGCCGCTTTTCTCGGAATCTATCCCCACGAGTTCCACCACCGCTTCGTCAAACGGTCCGACGGGTTCACGGTCCTCAAATCCCGTGGCGGCGCCTGCGTCATGCTTCAGGACAAGGCGTGCAAAGTGTATCCTGTTCGTCCGCGCCAGTGCCGCACCTGGCCGTTCTGGGCCGAAAACCTCTCCCGCCACGTCTGGTATCGGGAAGTCCGCAAGCGCTGCCCCGGAGTCGGCCAGGGCCGGCTCTACACGCCAGAGGAAATCGAGCGGATCCTCCTGTCAGGCCTGCCCGTGTCGTAACGTAACAGATCTGAGTCGCCTGGCTTCGTGCGTCAAGTCCTCCGGCCCCCAAGTGAACAAGCCCTCCGGACACCATGGGCAAGCGGTCGTCCTCGGCATTGTCGGCACAGGGATGCAGGTTCCCGGGGACGTGCCTAGCCTTTGTTCTTCGCCGCCTTGCCGCTCTTTTTCCCGTAGCGCTCCAGGGCCCTCGACACCCACTGAAAACCGGCGGCCGCTGTGGGGTGTCCGCATGTCGTCATGGTCATGAGAACGGTCTGGAAGATCTCTTCCTGGGTGGCGCCGTTCTCCATGGCCATGATGGCATGCCTCTCAGCGGCGGTTTCGAGCCGGGCAGCCACCGAGATGCCCACTTTGATAAGCTCCCGGGTCTTTCGGTCCAGAGGACCCGCTTCCGAGCAGGCCTGGGCCAGCTCGTCGTGAGCCCGCCAGATGGCAGGATACTTCTTCACGAACTGCTGAAAGGTCTTAGGCAAAGACTTCATGGCAAAACCCCTCCCTGCATAAAGGTTTATGATAACCTCCCAGGCCCGTAGGACGACGGGAGCCTTTCGGCTCAATGGGGAAATGTCATCTTGGCTCCGAACCAGCCTAGAACGCCAACCACCAAGGGCAGAAGAAGCGACAAGAACAGATATGCGGCCATGGCCGCATCCCGGCCGGCAAGGACAGTCTCGTTCGAAAGCCTCCAGACGAAAAGCGAGATGAGAACCGTAAGAAGGATGACCGAAAAGGACATCTTCACCTTGATGTTGAAGGAGAGCTTGGCGCCGTAATTCACCCACCAGGCGTACGGTCCGGTCACCATGGCCACCAGGGTGCCCAGGAGGGCCAGCACGGTCATGTGGAAAGCTGTGGCTTCGAGAGCCGGTTTTCCTGTGAACAAATAAAGAAGGTTGAAAAGGGGCACGGCCAACCCAAAGGCCAGCGGGAAATGCACGGTCATGGGATGGGGATGCCTCCGGAGCATCGGTACTTTCCGAAAAAGCTCCAGCAGAAAATCCGGCAGATGAGCGTCCGCGGGGTCTTTTCCGGGCACGAGCCTCCCCACCCGGGGAACCCGCTCGAGCACCTCGACTCCGTGCGGAGCGCCCTTGATTTCCGCCGTGAGATCAGTCCCCGACGGATGGCGCTTCATGTGCTGGCCGGTCTTCCAGAACTTGCTCGACGTCACATCGTATACAAACCCCCCGTGGCCGATGTAGATCGTGGGTTCCTCTCTCCCGTTGTGCCGGCCGAGGTCCTCGGAAGTGAAAGTCTTTTCCTCCGCAGCCATCGCTTCCGCTCTCCTTTTAGCTCTTGAGCAGGTTGACGAGCCGGGTCAGGGCCTGCTTGGCGTCCGCAAAAACCATCATGGTCTTGGGGTCGTAAAACAGCTCGTTGTCCACCCCGGAAAACCCAGGGCTCAGGCTCCGCTTGCAGATCACCACGGTCCGGGCCTTGTCCACGTTGAGAATGGGCATGCCGTACAAAGGGCTGTCTTTCTTGGTGCGGGCCGCAGGGTTGATCACGTCGTTGGCGCCGACCACCAGGGCCACGTCGGTGTTCTGGAAGTCGTCGTTGATTTCCTCCATCGTGGACAGGAGATCGTATGACACGTTGGCTTCGGCCAGGAGCACGTTCATGTGGCCGGGCATGCGGCCTGCCACCGGGTGGATGGCGTACCGGACCTTTGTGCCTCTGGCCGTAAGGATTTGCTCGAGGTCGTGCAGGGCGTGCTGGGCCTGGGACACGGCAAGACCGTAACCCGGCACGAAGATGACCGACTGGGCGGTCTCGAGCATGACGGCGACATCCTCGGGCTCGTACCCGGTGACCCTGCGCCGCTCGGTCGCTGCGGCTCCTGGGCCACTTCCTGCGGTCTGGCCGCCCACGGCTCCGAAGAGCACGCTCGCCAGGGACCGGTTCATGGCCTGGCACATGATGCGTGTCAGAATGATGCCGGAGGCGCCCACAAGGGCTCCGGACACGATAAGAACCTGATTCGACAGAACGAAGCCGGTTGCGGCGGCGGCCAGGCCTGAGTAGGAGTTGAGCAGGGAGATCACCACAGGCATGTCCGCCCCGCCGATCGGAAGGACAAGAAGGACCCCGAGGAGCGCGGAAAAAACAGCCAGCGCGGGCAAAGCGTACCAGAGCCCGGGGTCGGCGAGGAAGATTCCCGCCAAAAACAGGCACACTGCGGCGGCGCACGCGTTGGCCGCCTGTTGGAGCCGGAACACCACAGGAGAGCCGGTCATGAGGCCTTGGAGCTTGGCGAAGGCGGTGAGGCTCCCGGTGAAGGTCAACGTTCCGATCCAGAGGCTCACGGCCAGGGTGGCCAGCCCCACGGTCGGCATCAGGCCTCCGGTTCGACCATGTTCGGCGAATGCCACCAGGGCTGAAGCCGCTCCGCCGAGACCGTTGAGAACCGCCACGAGCTGCGGCATGGCGGTCATTTGGATTTTCTTGGCCGTCACCACGCCCGCGGCCGACCCAATGAGGAGGCCGAGCACGATCCAGGTGTAGTCGAGAATCTGGCGGTCGAGGAGGGTGACCACAACGGCCAGCAGCATGCCCATGGCGGCCCTCAGGTTTCCCCTGCGGGCAGTCTTGGGGGACGAGAGGTCTCTCAGGCCGAGAATGAAGAGGGCGATGGCCGCCAGATAAGCGAGATTCTCGAAAGTATCCATGGGCGCGCTTCTTCTACTTTCCGGAGCGGTCTTTCTTGAACATCTCCAGCATTCGGTCCGTGACCAGGAACCCTCCGACCACGTTAATCGTGGCCAAGATCACGGCGGCGAGGCCCAAAGCCGTGCTCAGGACGCCGTGGCCCGCTCCTGCGCTGATGATGGCGCCGACAAGGGTGATTCCGGAGATCGCGTTCGCACCGGACATGAGGGGCGTGTGCAGAAGGGGAGGGACCCGGCCGATGACTTCGAAGCCCACGAAGACCGCCAGGACGAAAACGTAGAGCGAAAGCATCTGCCCTCTCCTCTGATTCAGCCAGGAGGGACCGGGTCTCGGACGCCGGGGCCTCGTGGCATGCACAACAGAAATGACAAACCTCCGGCCGGGCCATCCTGTCACGCGCCGCCCGAGCCGGGTCCTGCCCCCTGAAGGGACAAATTCAAACCCAGTCCCTCAAGCGCCTTTCGCACCGGGTCGAGAACGATTCCTCCAGCGTGGGTCACGCAGCAGGCCCGGGCGATCTCGTCGGAAAAATCCGGTTCCTTGCCGCCCTTGGAATACAGATGCTGGAACAGGTTCACAACGTTCCTTCCGTACATCTGGCTCGCGTGAACCGGCAGACCTGCGGCCAGGTTCCAGGCCCCGACGATAGTGACCCCGAACCGCTCCACGGTCTCGCGAGCACGGCTCAGAGCACAGTTGCCGCCCTGCCGGACCGCCAAGTCCACGATGACCGAGCCGGGTCTCATCCGTCTGACCATCTCCTCGGTGATCAGTACCGGCGCCTTCTTGCCGAAGACCTGGGCCGTGGTGATCACCACGTCCACCTTGGGAAGCCGGGCCGCGATGGTTTCCTGTTCCCGGCGCAGGAACTCCTCGGACTGTTCCTTGGCGTAACCCCCGGCGGTCTCGATGTCCTCGGAAATCTCCATGGGCACGAAGGAGGCCCCGAGGCTTTCCACCTGTTCTTTGACGGCAGGACGGGGATCGAAGGCTTCGACGCGGGCCCCGAGCCGCTTGGCCGTGGCCACGGCCTGCAAGCCCGCGACCCCGGCTCCAAGAACCAGAACGGTCGCGGGCGGGATCGTACCCGCTGCCGTCATGAGGAGGGGGAAAAACTTCTTGAGATGATTGGCCGCGATGAGAGCCGCTTTATATCCAGATACAGTGGCCATCGAGCTCAGGGCGTCCATGCTCTGGGCCCGGGTGATCCGGGGGATGTATTCCATGGCAAAGGTCGTGACCCTGCGTGCAGCGAGCTTTCCCACCGTCTCCGGTTCGTCCAGGGGCATGAGAAAGCCGATAAGGACGGCTCCTTCGGGCAGAAGCTCAACCTCGTGTCGGCCCAGGCTCGGGTGCATCTGGGGAGGATTGACCTTGAAGACCACATCGGCCGACTCGTAAAGCTTGGCCGGATCCTCTATGATTGCGGCGCCTGCCTGCCGGTACAGGTCGTCGTCAAACCAGGCTTGAGCGCCAGCCCCTGACTCCACGAGGACTTCGTGTCCCTGTTTTGTCAAAGCCTCCACCAAGGCCGGCACCAGGGCGACCCGTGTTTCTCCCTCGAAAACCTCTTTCGGGACCGCAACCTTCACGTGAACCCTCCCTCTTCTGGCCGTCCAAGATCCCCGGCAGGCCATTGTGCCACGAAGGGCGCCGGCCGTCCAAGCAGAAAAGTCCGGGGGTTTTCTGAAAGCTTATCGAAGGAAGGCGCTGCCAAAGGTGCGGCAGGCGAGGGCCGGCCCAGGGAGCCAGGAGGTCTCAGGCCGGCCCTCCCGCTGCAAACTTATTTCAAGTCGGACAGAGAAGCCCCGTAGTTAATGTGAAACACCTGCCCGTCTAGAACCAGGGCGGGAACGGACCGAACGCCGAGTTTTTCGGCCTCGAAGATGCGTTCCTTGTTTGTGCCGAGATGGACGACTTCCACGTCATAGCGGTTGTTGTCTAAAGCAGCGAGGACAGTCTGTTCCGCGCTGGTACACACTGGGCATCCGGCATGATAGAAGACGGCTGACTTTTTCATGATATCGCTCCTTTCTCGTTTAGAGGAGGTGCGTCATTTCTTGCCCTGCCTTCATCCATTAACCTAAGGATCAAGCGCGCCAGGCTCAAGATCGCACTTTCTGGTTAGGAGTTTACCAAATGGTTCCCCACAATCCTTCATCCATTTCGACAGCCGACAGAGAAAGAGGGCCCGCAATTTCTGTGGCAGCAATGGTGGAGGGTATCGTGGGCTGCAAGTGGTCGGTGAACCTGCTCGAGGTACTCGCCCGAGGGCCCACACGGCCAAGCGCGTTGTTGCGGGCATGCCCGGGGTTATCCCCAAAGGTGATGCACCAGCGACTGCGCAAGCTCACGCGGTTCGGCATCCTGGGCCGGAAGGTCTTTGGTGAAAAGCCGCCTGTCGAGGTCGAGTATAGCCTTACACCGTTCGGGAAACGGTTTCTGCGGATCCTCGAGGAGGTGCGACGGGTGCAGGAAGAGTGGGACGAGGGTGCCTTGTCCCGACCGGATGGGCCCGCAGAGAAAAAAAGGGACGATCCTCTGTGAAACAAAAAGCGCCGGTCCGCCTCAGATTCTGCCTCGGGCGAACAGGTTAAGGGCTTTTCGCGCCAGGGGTTCCTCCAGCCGGATCGCCCCCTCGGGACAGACTTCCTGGCAGCAGTAGCACCGGATGCAGCGGCTGTAGTCGTAAACCGGAGGAGCCGAGCGGTCTCTGCCGGGCCAGGCGAGGGCCTTGGGCCTGGCCGGACAGGTCTCCACGCACACGCCGCACTTCACGCAGCGCTCTTCGACGATGCAAGGCCGGGCGACCAGCCGGTTCGTGACGAAGCGGCTCAGGCCCATCCTGCGGAAGGGCCGGACCGGACCCCGGTCCACGTCGAAATCCGGAACCCGAAGCGATACCAGATCTTCTCCAACAACGAGAATTTCGTGTTCCCGGAATGTGCCGGCCCCGCATTCCTCGCCGAGACGGATCGTGGGCACGGATCTGGGATCCAGGCCGATCAGCCGGCAGGCCGTGGCGTCCAGGGCGACGCAGTCGTCCGAAAGGGCCAGGACGTTCAGCTTTCTGGGCTTGCCGTTCCGCGGGCCGTTCCCTTCCATGGCCCAGACAGCGTCCAGCACGTACAGGCGGGGCCGGACGAACCGGGTCAAGTCCACGAGCATCCGCGCGAAATCGAAGGCGTCCGGCAGCTTCATGTGGAATTCGGCCTTGCGCATGCCCGGGACGCAGCCGAACTGATTCTTGAGTGCGCCTGTCACTTTCTCGAGCCCGTGGGTCTTGAACTTGGGAAGGCTCACGATGCCCTCGGCGTGCAGCACACCCCTGGCCAAGACGAATCTCCTGTTCTGCCTGGCTTGCTCGAACGAAACCGTCTCGCCCCGTGCGAAGTCGGCGGCGGCGAGACCCAGCTTGCGGGCTTCTTCTGCGATGCCGGCTTTTTCAGCGCACCGGGCAGCGGAACCCACGGCCGGCGAGTCGCCGTAGGCGAGCCGGGCCCCGACATCGGCCAGGATTTCGGCAGCCGCCCGGAAAACGGCCGGATGGGTGGTCACGCATTTTTCGGGCGGCGCCGCTGCCAATAGGTTCGGCTTGAGAAGAATCTTTTCTCCCTTCTTGACGAACCGTTCCGGGCCGCCCAGCAGGGCGAAAGCCTTCTCAAGGGTTTTGCGGACCTCTGACGGGTCATAGGATTCGCAGCGAACCAGTGCGACAAGGGGCATGCATTTCTCCACACGGTTGCCGAAGCGGTTGGGGCCCGTCAGCCCAGGATCGCTCCTCTGGCCGCGCTCTGAACGAGCTTCCGGTACCGGGTCATGTATCCAGGAGGGACCGGCTTTTCCACGGGTTTCCACTTCCTGCGGCGCTCAGCCAGGACCGCGTCGCCAAGGTTCACCGCAATCTTCCGGTTGGGAATGTCGATCGTGATTTCGTCTCCGTCCTCGAGAAGCCCGATGGGTCCTCCCACGTACGCCTCGGGCGACACATGGCCCACGCACGGGCCCGAGCTGGCCCCGGAAAAGCGGCCGTCCGTGATGAGGGCGACCCTCTTGAGGCCCATGAGATCGATCTGCATGGTGACGGCGAGCATCTCGGGCATGCCCGGGCCGCCTTTCGGGCCTTCATAGCGGATGACGAGCACGGTTCCGTCCTTGAGGCGGCCTGTGCGCAAGGCGTCCAGGGCCTCCTCTTCGCCCTCGGTCACGAGGGCCCGTCCCGTGAAGGTCCGCATGGCCGGGTCCACGGCGCTCTGTTTGACAACGGCTCCCTCGGGCGCCAAGTTCCCGTACAGGATGACGGTTGAGCCTTCGGAGAGCCGCGGCCGGTCCAGGGGCGGCACGACCGTCTCGTCCAGGACCGAAGCCTCGGCGACCGTGTCGGCGAGCCTGCGGCCCGTGACGGTCAAGCACTCCAGGTCGAGGTGTTGGGCAAGCCTCTTGAGGACCGCCGGGAGCCCTCCGGCCCGGTACAGATCCAGGATGCCGTGAGGGCCGTTCGGGCTGATGCCCAAAAGAGTCGGGATTTTGCGGTTAAGCTCGTTGAAGGTTTCAAGGGGAAGCTCCATGCCCAGCTCGTGGGCGATGGCCGGGATGTGAAGAGTGGCGTTTGTGCTCCCGCCGATCGCCACGTTGACGACCTGGGCGTTGCGGATTGCGGCCGGCGTAAGAATCCGTCGCGCCGTGAGGCCTTCGGCCACCATTTCCACGATTCTCCGGCCCGCCTGTCGGGCCTTTCGCAAGAGTTCCTCGTGAAAGGCCGGGATCGCCGATGCCCTGGGCAGGGCCATGCCCAGGGCCTCGGTCAAAATCTGGCCTGTGTTGGCCGTGCCCATGATCTCGCAGGCTCCGCAGGTGGCCAGAGTTGCGGTCTGGAGCTTGAGTTCCAGGCTCTCGTAGTCCTTGTGGTCGATGCTGCCCCGGTATCCTCCGCTCAGCCGGATGTTCCAGCATCCCGCGCCCCCGGGCACACAGATCGTGGGAAGATCCAGCCGGGCCGCGGCCATCAGCATGGCCGGGTTGATCTTGTCGCAGGAGCTGATGGTTACCAGCCCGTCGAAAAGTTGGCTCCGGACATACGTCTCGACCGCGTCCGCGATGATCTCCCGCTGGGCGAGAATGAACCGCATGCCCACGTTCCCCTCGGCCGGGCCGTCGCACGGAGCGGGCACGCTGAACTCGAAGGGGATCCCGCCGGCGCTCCAGATCCCTTCCTTGACCTTTTCGGCCACGTGCTTGAGGTGCGCGTGGCCGGGATTAAATTCGCTGTATGAGTTCGCCACGGCGATGAAAGGCTTTGTCCGCATCTCGTCCTTGTCGATCCCCAGGCCCTGGAGGATCGAGCCGCGCACCAGACCCATGATGAAGCCCTGGTCGTCGTAGACGGTCTGGCTCCTGTGCTTCATCCGCTTGACCTTCTCTTCGGCATCGCTGGACATGGTGTTCCTCCTTCTCAGGCGTGGCATGTGGATCGTTCGTTTCGCGGGCGCCTGGCTACGGCCGGCGCAAGGATCTCAGGAACACGACGAGCAGCGTCACGGCCGTAAGAGGCAGAACAAAGCCCGCCATGACGAACTTGTACTCCGGCAGGGCCTCGGATCCCGAGGCGGCCAGAAACAGGTATAACGTGTAGGCCCCGTAATATCCCAGAAATAGCGCCCCTTCCCAGCGGGAGATTCGGCTCCCGGTGAAAAAGATCGGCAAACAGGCCACACCCACGGCGATCATGACCGGCAAATCGAACTTGAGGGCAGCCGCGGACACGGCCACGCCGCCCGGGGAGAAAAGCGCGGTCAGGCCGAGCACGCTCAGGATATTGAACAGGTTGCTGCCAACCACGTTCCCAACCGCGATGTCCCGCTCGCCCCGATAGCTCGCCAGGATCGAGGTGGCGACCTCGGGCAGGCTGGTGGCGGCTGCCACAATGGTGAGTCCCACGACCAGTTCGCTTACGCCCAGGGCCGTGGCGATCGAAATGGCTCCGGCGACGAACCATCGGGCACCCAGGGCGAGCAAGGCCAGGCCTGCCACGACCATGGCCCCCAGCCGGAGGCGGTGCGCGGCCAGGTTCTTCTTGTCCAGGCCGTACACCCTTTCGTATTCCTTCCGGACACTCTCCTGCTCCCTGCGGCTCGCAAGGGCGCAGAAAACCAGATACAGCACGATCCCGCAAAAGAGCAGGCCCCCTTCAGACCTGCTTACGACTCCGTCCAGGGCCATGGCAAACACGGCCAGAAAAACGCCGACCATGATCGGCACGTCGATCCGGACGAGCTGCTGGGATACCACCAGGGGAGCCACCAGGGCAGAGGCGCCCAGGATGAAGAGCACATTGAAAATATTGCTGCCCACCACGTTGCCCAGGGCGATGTCAGCGGTTCCTTTCAGGGAGGCGCTGAGGCTCACAGCGAGTTCCGGGGCGCTCGTGCCGAAGCCGACCACGGTGAGGCCCACGAGAAGCGGAGAGACGCCCAGGGAAGCCGCGAGCCGGGAAGAGCCCCGCACCAGAAGCTCGGCACCCAGGATGATCAGGGCGAGCCCCGCCCCGAACAGACCTAGGGACAGGACGCTCATGCCTGCCCCCTGGTTGTTTGTGTCCCGCGGGCCCCAATCGATTCGGCGGCCGACCCCTTCCGGGCCTGGGGGAGAACCTCGTTCATGCTTCCGGTCCTGTACCCGGCCAGGTCGAGGGTCACGTAGGAAAAGCCCTGTTTCCGGAAGTACGAGACGATCGAGCCGCGCGCTTTCAAGCAGGCCGGGAACAGGGAGGGGTCCAGCTCGATCCTGGCCACGGCGCCGTGAAAGCGCACCCGGATGGGCCCGTGAAACTTCTTGGACAGAAAAGCCTCGCAGCGGTCGAGCCGCGCCAGGGCCTCCTCGGTGATCGGCGTGCCGTAAGGGAACCGCGAGGACAGACAGGCAAAGGAGGGCTTGTTCCAGGTCGGAAGGCCCCTTGCTCTGGAAAGGCGGCGGATCGCCTTTTTCCCGAGGCCCGCTTCCAGGAGAGGGCTTCTGGCGCCGAGCTCTTGTAGGGCTCTTCTTCCGGGCCTGTAATCGCCCAGATCGTCCAAGTTCGATCCGTCCAGGACCACGTCGAAGCCTTCCTCCTGCCGGATCGCCTCCAGGGTCGAGAAGAGTTCCTTCTTGCAGAGGTAGCACCGGTCGGGCGGGTTGTTCCTGAACCCGGCCAGGGAGAGCTCGTCCGTCTCGATCTCCCGGTGCCGCACTTTCGGGAAAAGACGGGCCAGCCTCCGCGCTTCCTCTGCCTGGCTTTGGGGATAGGTCTGCGAGCGGGCTGTGACGGCCAGAACCTCCCTGGCCGGGTCCTCGCAAAGCACCGAGAGCAGAAAGGTCGAATCCACGCCTCCGGAAAAAGCCAGGACCACTTTGCGCCAGGGTTTCAGGATCTGCCGGAGCCGGCCAAGGCCGCCGCTCCGCTTCCGGAAGGTTTGGGCGGAGCTGGGCGCGTTTTCTCGGCGAGTCAATTGCACTTTGAGAGTCCTCCACGTTTGAGGCCCAAAATACATCAAACAGGGTAAATGAAAAACCGCTAAGGTTCAAAAGGGGGCCCAGGTGGAAAAGAACCAAGGTCATGCTTATACTTTGACTCCATGAACGCTAAGGCTTCACACCCTTGGAATATCGTGTTCATCACCCTGGACTGCGTGCGGCCCGACTTCCTGGGCTGCTACGGCTGCCTGTCCGTGCAGACGCCGAACCTCGACCGGCTGGCGGCCCGGGGTGTGGTCTTCGAGCAGGCGATCACCCAGGCGCCCAACACCTGGGTGAGTCACGCGGGCATTCTGACCGGCCTGTATCCGCACTTGCACGGTCTCCGGAGCCCTTATGACCGGCTCGGGCCAGAAGTCCCCACTCTGGCTTCGGTTCTGGCCGAGGCTGGATACAGGACCGCGGGTTTTCCCGGCAACGATCTGCTGGGCAGCCGCGCAGGCTTTGGCAAGGGGTTCGACTTGTACTACGAGGACTACCGGCTCTGCCGGACGGCCGATCCGGCTCCGGCGTCCAACGGCGTTTCGGCCAACAACCGCAACCGATGGGAGGATGTCCTTCGCGCCGCCGAGGCCTGGCTCCAGGCGGGCCCCGAGCCTTTTTTCGTGTGGTTCCACTACCTCGACACGCACCACCTGCCGGAGTGTGACCTGCCGGACTATTACCGCTTTGGCCGGGACCCCCAGTGGCAGTTTTACGAGGGCAAAATTTCCCTGGCGGACGAGCGCTGCGTCGGCGCGGTTCTGGAAATGCTTGAGCGGCACGGCGGTTACGAGCGCACGCTCCTTTTTATTCTCTCGGACCACGGGGAAGAGCTCGTGCCCGGGTTGCCCCCGTTTCACAACGGCGCTCTGAGCGACAGGGTGCTGCGGGTTCCCTTGATCGTTTTTTGTCCGAGCATGGCCAGCAGCGGAGTGAGGGTTTCGCAGCAGGTCAGAACGGCGGACCTCGCGCCCACCGTGCTCGAAGGGACCGGCCTCCTGCCGCGCTGGGCGGGCAACGGCGGAGGCGCGACGCTTGAGTTTTCCGGATTTCCCTTGCCTCTGCCCGGCCTTTTCCCGCTCCCGCGGCGGCTGGCGGCAAGCGGGCGGGACCTTGCGTACGCGGAAAACGAGCCCTTGGGATTGTATTGCCTGCGCACCGAGGAATGGAAATACCTGGTCACGCCCGATGGCGAGATGCTCTTCCACTTGGCCTCGGATCCCGCGGAGCAGGCGAACGTGCTCTCCCGCCACCCCCGAACGGCCGAATACTTCCGGCGCGAGATGGAGGAACTCGGCGTGCGCGGCCCGTCTGCGGTTCGCGTTCGGGTGGACCGGGAGGAAGAGGAGACCCGGAGACTCCTAAAGAGTTTCGGGTATATCGAGTGACCGCCGAACAAAAAGCGGGTTCGGGCATGATCGACGCCAGGCAGGGCGGCCGCTACGCGGAGGTGAGCGGGGTTCGGATCTTTTACCGCGAGGCGGGCGACAAAGGGGTACCGCTCGTGCTCCTCCACGGCTGGACCGGCCACTCCTTTCAGTGGAGGAAAATGATCCCGGCCCTGGCTGGCGCCTGCCGCGTCTATGCCCTCGACCTGCCGGGCTGCGGCTTCTCGGACAAGCCGGACATCCGGTACACGATGAAGGAACTCGTGGACTTTGTGCACGGCTTTGTCCACAAGCTCAACCTGGCGCCGTTCGTCTTGGCCGGCACGTCCCACGGCGGGTTCGTCGCGGTCCGCTATGGGCTCGACCATCCCGAGGACGTGCGCGGCCTGGTGCTCCTCACCTCGAGCGGCCTCAAGGTCAAGTATCCCCTGGTTCTCAGGGTGTGTTTCCTGCCGGTCGTGCGCTACCTCGTCCCGTACCTGCTTCTCGTGCCCCGGGATCTCAAGCTCTGGATCCGCGCCCGCGTCCATCCGCGCACCGAATGGCACCGAACTCTTCTGGCCGATCACGTTGTGGCCACCCGCTCCCTGCGCTCCTGGCCTGGTCTGCGGGCGGCCATGCGGATCCTGACGAGCATCACGGCCGCAGATCTGGTGGACGACCGGCTCGGCGCGATCCGCTGCCCGACTCTCGTTCTCTGGGGCGACCGGGACGAGACTCTTTCTCCGGCCATGGCCGAGATCTTTCAAAAAAACATCCCGGACTGCAGGCTCCGCTGGCTTGAAGGGTGCGGTCACAACGTCCCAGAGGAGAGGCCCGACGAAAGCGCTTCGCTCATCCTGCAATTCGTCCGGGAGCTGACCTGAGGGCGCCGGGCCCGAGCCAGAACCGCTCCGAGGGTCGTGCTCCCTCACCTCCGTCTTTGCCCTTGGCCGGCCACGCGGGACCGTGGCCCCGACGTTCTGCGTCTGGCAAACGGGCTGTCAACTCTGTATCCTTAAGGAAAGCGAAAAGACGGTTGCTAGACGCCATGCTTCTGGCGGTGCCGAGGTAGGACAATGGCAGAACCGAACGCCGAGTACGTCATGACGCCGCACGCGGCGTTTCAAGTGGAGCGCCGGGGACTGAGCGAAGAGATCGTCAGAGAAGTGTTGGCAGCACCGCAACAGCGGCTCCTCCGTACTTGGCGGCCGTGAGGTTTTTCAATCGCAGATGACGATTGGAGGCAGAAGGTATCTTGTCCGCGTCATCGTGGACTTGTACAAGAATCCCCCTGAAGTGGTCACGGTGTATCGGACAAGTAAAATCTCCAGGTACTGGAGGAACCAGCCATGAAGGTGAACTATGACGCGAGGACCGATACGCTGAGCGTGATCTTCCGCGAGGATGTGCCGGTTGCCGAAAGCGACGAAGACAAGCCGGGGGTTATTCTCGACTACGACGCCCAAGGCAACCTGGTTTCGCTCGAAGTGCTCGACGCCTCAAAGCGAGTAAGCGAAGCGCGAAAGATTGAGTTTCAAACCACGCCATGAGGGCAGCAGGCTCCTTTCCCGGATGAAATCCTGCCAGAACGCAGTCGAGCCCATAGCTTACGCCAACTTCGAACGGCTGAAGAAGTCCGAGGCCGAGTTCTTCGCGTTCATGAAGAGTCCCCAACTCCGGCCCCCGGGTATGCGGAAAAGGAAGGACTGACCCTTGGCCGACCCGTTGCCCGTCGATCGGAGAGTCACTTGCTGGCGCTTTTTTCTCTGAGCACCCGCTTGAGCACCTTGCCCACGCCGCTTACAGGCAGCTCGTCCACGAACTCCACGACCCGAGGGTACTTGTAGGCGGCCATTTTCTGGCGAGACCACTCGATGATCTCTTCGGGAGTGGCCTTGCTTCGAACCTCGGGCTTGAGCACAATGTAGGCCTTCACGCTCTCCCCGCGGACCGGATCAGGGATTCCGATGACGGCTGCGTTCTGCACGGCGGGGTGCTTCCTCAGGAATTCTTCCACTTCAGCGGGAAAGACGCTGTAGCCGGAGCACTTGAGCATATCCTTGACCCGCTCGAGGAAGTAAAACCAGCCGTTTTCGTCGATCATGCCGGCGTCGCCCGTGTGGAGCCACCCGTCCCGAAGGACCGCGGCCGTGGCTTCCGGATGGTTCCAGTATCCCTTGAACAACCCGGGCCCGCGCACGACGATCTCTCCCGGCTCTCCGGGCGCAGTCTCCCGCGTGCCGGTTTCGAAGTCGACGATCTTCAGTTCGGTTTCGAAGGTCGGCACGCCCACGGAACGGGCCGGCGCTCCCGGAAGCTTGATCGTGTCCGCCGTATGGGTTTCGGTAAGACCGTAGCTTGTCTCTGCGAGGGCCGAGCCCGCAACTTTTTTCCACGCCTCGCTGATTTCGTCCGTCAAGGCTATGCCGAAGCTCGTGCTCAGGGTGTACGGGAAGGCGGAGAGGGAGCTCAAGTCGTAGCGGCTAAGCTCCGGATACTGAAGAACGGCCACGGCCATGGGCACCGCGACATAGGCCACGTTGCATTTGTAGAGGTCCACGGCTTTCACGAAGGACTCGACCGTGAACCGGGAGAGCATCACGGCCGTTCCTCCGACGTACACTGGAAGATTTACGCCCGCCAGCATGCCCGCGATGTGGAAGATCGGCATGACCGTGAGGGCTCTCAGGTTTCCGTCCAGGATGAGATCCACGATCTGGCCTCCCGCCGCTGTTTTGAACAGGGCGTTGTAATGGGTGAGCATGGCGCCTTTGGGAAGGCCCGTTGTGCCGGCTGTGTACTGGAGCAGGGCCAGGTCCTCCTTGAGGTCGATCTCCACCATGGGCGCGCGGGCCTCGTGGTCGGCGAGCAGGCGGAGCCAGTCGACAGTGCCGGCAAAGGTTTTCTTGTCGCCTTCCATGGACGGGTGCAGGGGCAGGGAAGGTTGTGGGGGCAGATAGTCCCGAAAGCTCGTCACCACGACCTTTCTGACGTTGGTGCGGCCACGAACGGCCTCTGCAACCGGATAGAGATGATCCAGGCAGATCAGGATCTCGGCCCCAGAATCGGCCAGTTCGTGCTCGAGCTCCCATTCCTTGAACATGGGGCTGCACGGCACCACAACCGCGCCCGCCTTCTGGATTCCGTAATGGGCGATGACGTACTGCGGGCAATTCTCCAAGAACAGGGCCACCCGGTCTCCTTTGCGGATGCCCATGCCGGCAAGGGCGTGGGCCACGCGGTCCGAGGATTCGTCAAGCTCGCGGTAGGTGACGGTGCGGCCGTAGTAAAGGATCGCGGCCTTGTCCGGATGCTCCCGTGCGTCCGCCCGAAGGTATTCGAAAAGAGGAATCTCGCCGCGCTTGAACGATACCGTTCGCGGCATGCCAGCCGGCCAATTTTTCATCCAGAGATCTTTCTGCATCTTATCTGCGCCTTTTTGGAAAGATCTGAAAAACGAGTGCCTGTCCCCTGTCGCCTTTCTGCGTTGTGCCTGCTGCGACCCGAAACAGGGTGCCTTCCCAACCGGTTTGACACCGGCACCTGGGTCGTCCTATCTGTAATGCGTCTTCTGTCGAGGACAGAAGGGCGGCCGAAACAAGCTTTACGCCTCTGGCCCTGGACCCAGGAGGCGTGCGAAGGGAGGAAGCCGGCATGCAGCTCGAGGGAAAGAAGGCCATCGTCACCGGAGGGGGCCAGGGCATCGGCCGCGCCATCGCCCTGGAGCTGGCCGGCCGGGGCGTCGACGTTGCCGTGTGCGAGATGAACCCGGACACGGCCCGGGCGGCCGCCCGGGCTGTCGAGGACCTCGGCAGGAAGGCCCTGGCCGTGCCGGTCGACGTGGCGGACTACGACGCGGTCTCCGCGGCCGTGCGCGAAATCTTGGACCGGTTCGGCTTCGTGGACATCCTGGTCAACAACGCGGGTTGGGACCGGATCCAGCCGTTCCTGGAGACCGAACCGAGCTTCTGGGAACGGGTCATCGCCGTGAACTACAAGGGGGCGCTGAATTTCTGCCGCACCGTGTGCCCCGTCATGGTGGAAAGGAAACAGGGCAAGGTCGTCAATATCGCGAGCGACGCGGGACGGGTCGGGAGCCTGGGCGAGACGGTTTACGCTGGAGCCAAGGGAGCCGTAATCGCCTTCACCAAGTCCCTGGCGCGGGAGATGGCCCGGCACGGGATCCACGTGAACTGCGTCTGTCCGGGCCCGACTGACACGGACCTGTTCCGAGCCCAGCCCGAGTCGGTGCGCCAGGCCCTGGAGCGGGCCATCCCCTTCCGGAGGCTGGCCAGGCCCGAGGAAATCGCCAGGGCCGTGGCCTTCTTCGCGTCGCCTCTTTCGGACTACGTGACCGGCCAGGTTCTCAGCGTGAGCGGCGGACTCACCATGGCGGGCTGAACGGGCGGCCATCCAGGATACTTACTGCTCCTCATAGGTGGAGAGTTTTCCTCCCGCGGGAGAAGCCTCGTTGCCTCCTTCCTTGCCGGTATACGGCGCCAAGGCTTGCTTCTGGTGGTTGCGGGCGCAGTATCGCCAGATCTCCAGCGCGAGGGAGTATCGATCGAGGTCGGCCTGGGTGGGCGGTGTCGGTCGTGTCCAGGGGTTCTCCGGCGGGTCGCCGCAGGCATCCCGTAGAGCGGTTTCCTTTGCGTCCTCCGTGAGGATGCCGTCGATTTCTTCCAGCTTCCGGTTCGACAGATACGAGCTGTCCGCGGGCTCGAGGCCGAGCGTCTCCCGAAGCTCGTTACTGATTTGTCGAAGCCTTGGATAATCCTTGAGAAGCTCGGGAAATTCTCCCACAATCAGAAAGGCCACGGTTGCGGCGAACAGGAGCACAAAGGCGATGATCCAGCGCATGGCCCGGTTTCTCCCCCCGCTTGCGGTCTGAGGACGAAGGGCAACCTCGAGGACGCAGGGCCCACGGGGCAAATCTACCAAATAGACCGCAGGATGCAAAGGGAAAAATTGCGAGCGGACCACGGCCGCAGGAGGCGCTCCAAGAGGGCGCGATCCGAAAAAAAAGGGGGGGAGGCCGTTCCTCCTGATTCGTCAGACCCTTTGGGCCAGGCGGCCTGCCGTGGCCAGATCGCGCAGAGCCTGCTCCGGAGCAAGGCCAGTGGAAAGGAAGTTGCCCTCCCGCACCAGGATCACACCGCTGCTTCCGAAGCTCACGGAAACGAAGCCCTCCTGGAACGCGCTGAGCAGGTTCCGCCGGTTTTCAGGGTTGTCGAGGTAAACTTCTGCGCTTTCCCTCGCCTGGCTCAGGCGGACCGAGAGCTGGCTGTCAAAGGCTTCGTCTCCAGTTTCGTAAAAGGCCGAGCCTCGAAGCATCCGGGCGATGCCCTGGAATTTGCCCTTGGGCTGGACCTCCATGGCGAAAGGAAAGGGGAACCCGAGCTTCACCACGAGCCTGCCAGGCGCGTTTCGGCTTTCGCTCACGAAGCTCAACTGGTAGGGCATGCCCATGTACGTGCCCTGAATCCTGGGAGGAGAGAAAGGCCTCAAGACGACTTCGCCGTTGAGAAACGGAGCGATGTCTCTCAAGCGTCCGGCCTTGAAGAATTGCGTCACGTAACGGGCCAGAAAGAGAACGAGAAAAACCGCCAGCGGGAAAAGCACCTCGAGCCACCCCCGGAGGGACTCGAACAGTTCTTTGAGTTCGGACATTCTTCTGTGCCTCCCAGGGCTGCCTGTCTAGAGAAGGCCCGTTACCTCCCGACCGGACTTTACCGGATTTTCCGGGCAAAACACAACAGGCCCTCGCATGCCCGGAGGGACGCGCTCCGTCGCGTCCGTCTTTAGGGCTTCGGGGCCTTCGTGAGTGAGCAATCCGGGCCAACCTTTGTCTTGTCGGTTCCCGGCGGATTCTGGTAGGGTTATACAAGAGGAGGAACGATCTTGGGAGAACCTGAACCTTTTGAGCAGCAAGCAGCCGGATGCGCCGGGTCAGAAGGGGACTGCCGGACGGCCGCGCAAGGTCCGGCGCGCACAGACCCTGACGAGCCGTTTCCGACCGAGCGGTTTTTTCGGGTTACCCGGACCGCCTTCCTCTACCGGCTATGCTTCCTGCTGTTCCTTACGGCTGTCGGCGCCTTGCTCGTGGCGATCCTCGTCCCCATGGGAATCCGCTCCCGGGATTGGCTCGTTCTCGCCCTTCTCGGCGCATGGTTCCTGGCCCTGCTGCGGTATTGGGCGTTCTTCCTCTCCATGCCCCATAGCATCCGGTGCGGCGAGGACCGGGTCCTGGATTTCCGGTCCCTGTTCCGAACCGTCCGGATCCCTTGCTCCGACGTGAAGGAGATCAAGGTCTCCCCGTTCTATCCCGGGTACGTGAAACTGCTCTCTTCCCGGAGGAGAGGCCTCCTTTTTCTGAGCCACATCGACGGCCTTCACGAACTCGTCGGTTGGATCCGGCGATCGAACCCGTCGGTCAGGACAAGGGGCTGCTGACCGGATTGCCGCCCGGACCCAAGACGAGGGAAATCGGGCCGGCAGGGGACATGGGAAGACCAAGCCGAACAGCCCCAGCCCCGCAAGAGAGGTTTGAGGTGTCTGGTGCCGGGTTTCAGGGCCCCTCCCGCCCAAGTTCCTCCCGGACGACAGAGCCCCTTCGCTATCACGCCTTCAGTTCCTACCTGCGGGCTCGGTTCGGGGAAAGGGTGCGCAGGATTCCGCTGGATGCCGGATTCGGATGCCCGAACCGGCCCGGATCCGACGGCCGCGGCGGGCCCGGATGCATCTACTGCGCAAATGAAGCCTTCAGCCCGGATTCGGGCCCGAGGCGGCCCCCTCTGGAAGAACAGCTTGCCTCCGGCATCGAGAACGCCCGCCGGAGGGGAGGCGCATCGGCCTTCATCGCCTATTTTCAGGCTTTCACCAATACGTGGGCGCCTGTGGAGACCCTTCGAGAGCGCTACGACACGATCCGCCGCTTCCCCGAAATCCGCGGCCTGGCCGTGGGCACCCGGCCTGACTGCGTGGATTCGGCGGTCCTCGACCTGCTCGAATCCTATTGCCACGATTATGAAGTCTGGATAGAGTACGGCCTGCAGAGCGCGTCGGACGAGATTCTGGCCAGGATCCGGAGAGGCCACAGGGTCGAGGATTTTGTTCGGGCCGTTGAGGCCACAGCCCGAAGGCCTGCCCTCAAGATTTGTGCCCATGTCATTCTCGGGCTTCCTGGCGAAGGCCCGGCCGACCGGGAGCGGACGGCGGGCCTGCTGGCCCGGCTGCCTGTGCACGGGGTCAAGATCCATCACTGCCACGTGGTTCGGGGGACGCCCCTGGCGGATGCGTACCTCGCCGGTGCCTACGAGCCGCCCGAATACGGCCGCTACATCGGCTGGGTCTGCGATTTCCTCGAACGGGTTCCCTGGTCGGTCACCGTACAGAGGCTCGCGGGCGAGGCGCCTGTAGGGCTTCTCTTGGCCCCCCAGTGGGGCCGGACCGGAAGCCAGGTGTCCCAGGATGTCCAGGGCGAGTTCCTCCGAAGGGGCACCCGCCAGGGAATGCGGGTCGAATCGCACATGGACCGAAAGGTCCGGGAGGTTCCGTGATGTCTCCCAAAGCCGTGGTTGTCGGCAGCGGCATTGGAGGGAGCGGGGCAGGCGCGCTCTTGGCGGTCCGGCTGGGCCTGGAGGTCGAGCTTTACGAAAAGACCCATCTCTTGGGGGGCCGGTACGCGAGCTACGAGCGGGACGGCTTCCGGCTCGATGTGGGCTGCCACGCTGTCGGCAGTTCTGAGAAAGGCCCCATCGGAAAGATCCTCGAAGAAGTGGGTGAGCGAATCGACTGGGTCCGCACCAAGAGCCCGGTCTATTTCGTCGGCGACCGAAGGTACCGGTTCCCGAGGGCCGCCTCCGAGATGGGCGTGCCGGCCCAGGACCTTGAAGGGCTCATGCGGCTCTTTGCCGACGTTATGGCCATGACCGAGGCGGATCTGGCCGAGCTGGACCGGACGGACCTGAGGCGTTTCCTCGGCAGATACACCCAGGACCGGCGCGTGGAAGCCTTGTTTGCGTTTCTGGCGGGCATGTACTTTTGCGTGCCCTTGGAGGAGACGCCGGCTGGGGAATGGGCCTTCTGCCACCGGGAGCTCGCCCGGAATCTGTCCACGGGCTACCCGGTAGGCGGCACGGGCGCGATTCCCGAGGCTTTCTGCAGGGCCATCGAGAAGGCGGGCGGCGCCGTGCACCGGCGCCGGCCGGTCCGCAGGATCCTGGTGGAGAACGGCCGCGCCGTGGGCGTGACCCTCGACGACGGGACCGTGCGCAGGGCCGACTTCGTGGTCTCCAACGCGGACGTGAAGACGACGGTCCTGGATCTGGTCGGCCCCGAGCATTATGACGGCGTCTACGTCGAGAGAATCCGTTCCCTCCGGTGGGCTCACTGCGCGTTCACGATCCGGGTCGCCCTCGACCGTCCGATCACGGACGACCGGTTCGTGGTGTATCTCAGGGATTTTGACATCCTGGAAGACCGGGACCGGATCCGCAAGGGCTGTGTGCCTGAGACAGCCCCCTCGCTCATGGTTCCGATCTTGAGCAACCTGGATCCCACGGCCGCGCCCGAGGGCAAGCAGATTCTTTATGCCGGCACCGGTTGCTGGCCGGATCTGGCCCGCATGGGGGAGACCCGGGCCCAGTGGAAGGAGGCCTGCCTGAACGGCCTGCGCAGGATCTATCCGAACCTGGACCGCCACATCCTGTGGGTCAAAGCAGCAGGTCCTGACTATATCGACAGCCTGTTCGGGGAAGAGGGAAACGTGATCGGCGTGGCCCAGACCCTGGACCAGGTGGGCTCAAGCCGGCCGGGAATCGTGGATCCTGGGGTCCGAAACCTCTATCATGCGAGCGCTGACACCGGCGTTCACGGAATTGGGGGAGAACTGGCGGCAGACGCGGCCCTGAGAGTTTACGAGCATCTGCGCGCCTTGGGAGCCCGCCCGGCCTGACCGAAGGGAGGCTTTGCCCATGTGTAGGGCCTGCAGCGCTCTTTTCCCTTGCATGCGCCCCGCGCGGTTCCTTGCCCTGGCGGCTCTCGTTGCCGCGGCGGGCTTTACGGCTCCAGCCGGAGCAGAATTTCCTTACCCGCAGGCACCGCAAGGCACGGATCCGCGGGCCTACGAACTCTACTGTCGGATCGCGCCGGGCGGAGAGGGCCTCCCGGCGAACTATACGGGGCCCAACGTGTGGAAATATTCTTCCCAGAGTTCCGGAGACCCTGCGATCGACAGCGATCCCCGAGAGCTTTACGGCGCTACGGGCATGAGCGTGGACCGGGCCTGGGAAGTGACGACAGGCAGGCCGGACGTGGTCATCGCGATCCTGGACAGCGGCATCCGGTGGAACGATGGCGGCATCGGCGAGCTCGTCAACAAGTTCTACCTGAACCAGGCAGAGTTGCCTCCGCCCCAGGGCTCGCCCGGCGGCCAGCACGACCGCAACGGAGACGGTGTCTTCAACGTCAGGGACTACGAACACGATTCCAGGGTCCAAGACCGAAACGGCAACGGCCTTTTAGATCCCGAAGACTTGATCCTGGCGTTTTCCAACGGCCGGGACGACGACCGGAACGGATATACGGACGACATCTGCGGCTGGGACATGGTCGACGACGACAACGACCCTCGGGACGACGTCGACTACGGCCACGGGACGGGCGAGGCGAATGATAGCTGCGCCGAGGCGCACCCAGACCGCGCCGAAGGCTTTCCCGGCACCTGCCCGAACTGCATGATCCTTCCGGTGCGGGTGGGGCTGAGTTTCATCGCCGAGGACATGACCTTCGGCAGAGGCGTGGTCTTCGCCGTGGATTCCGGGGCCGCCGTGATCCAGGAGGCCCTGGGCACCATAAACGGCTCGCCTCTGGCTCAGGCAGCCATCGAGTACGCTTACAGGAAGGACGTTCCGGTCATCGCATCGGCCGCCGACGAATCGAGCTTTCATCAGAACCTGCCCGCGGCCCACGAGCATACGATCACCGTGAACTCGGTCGTCAAATACTCTTCCGGCATGTCGCCTCCGTCCTACCTTTATTTCAACGGCTGCACGAACTACGGGGGCAACATCGCCTTCTCGGTTTCGTCGTCCTCGTGCTCGTCCGAGGCCACGGGACGAGGGGCGGGCATCGCCGGCCTCGTGGTTTCGGCAGCCCGGAACGGAGTGGCCGCAGGAACCTTGGACCGGCCCCTGACCGCCAACGAGGTCCGGCAGATTCTCACGATGAGCGCCGACGATATCGATTTCAGCGGGCGCCTGGAAGTCTCCCTTCCCTTGGTCCGCACCCGGCGCTTCCCGTCAGGTCCGGGCTGGGACCAGTACTTCGGTTACGGCCGCGCGAACGCCTACCGGGCGGTCCGCATGGTGGCGGATCTCGCAATCCCGCCCGAGGCGGATATCGCCTCGCCCCTGTGGTTCGAAACCTTCGATCCGGCCGCCACGGCCGAGATCGAAATCTCGGGGTATGCGGCGGCCCGCAGGGCGGCCTCCTACAGGTACAAGGTCGAGTACGGCCGGGGAGTGCAGCCAGGGCCGGACCAATGGCATACCATCTGCGAGTCGCCGGTTCTCGGCGAGGCCACTCGGGGCGCGCTCTGCACGTGGCGCGTCGCGGATTTTCTCGCCGACGCCTCCAGAGCGCCGGCCCGGCCGGATGATTTCACCTTCACGGTGCGCCTGACCGTCACGGACGATCGCGGCTTGAGGGCCGAGAGCCGAAAGACCGTCTACCTTCACCACGATCCCACGGTCAAGGCCGGGTTTCCGAAGGCGCTCGGCGCAAGCGGAGAATCTTCGGCGGTGGCGGCCGACTTGGACGGCGACGGCGTGGAAGAGCTGGTTGTGGCCACGACGGACGGCCGGGTCCATGCCTTGAGAGGGGATGGAGCCTATGTGGCGGGCTGGCCCGTGGCAACCGATCTGCTCGAGTACCGGTATCCGAGCTCCGAGGCCTATCGCGGAGGTTGGATTTCGGCCGAAATCCGCGAGTCCATCGGCGCGGGCGGGGTGGCGGTCGGAGACCTGGACCGTGACGGCGAGCTGGAGGTCGTCTGCCCGTCTCTGTTCGGAAAGGTCTACGTGTGGGAATCGGACGGCACCCCTCGGCCGGGGTTTCCGGTGACGCTCGACCCGCTCTATTCGCTCAACCCTCGGCACACGGGTGCGGGCCAGGCCGAGGCCAGGGACCGGTTCAACCGCAGGCTCTCTGGAGTCGTCTCTGCGCCGGTTCTCGAGGATCTGGACAGGGACGGGCGACTCGAGATCATCTGCTCGGCCTTGGACGGCCACGTGTACGTCTGGACCGCTGACGGCGAGCTCCTTTCGGGCTGGCCCGTACTCGTCATGGACCCGGCGCGCTTCGGCGTTGTGGACGACAGAACCCGAAGGATCGCGCCTCTGGCCGACTGCGCCGAGTGCGTATACGATGCGGGAGAGATCGTCTCGACGCCAGCCGTCGGAGACATTGATGGCGACGGGTTTCCTGAGATCGTGGTGGGGACCAACGAGCAGTACGACGAGCCCATGAACGTGTCCCTGACGGGCGGGATCGTGGGCGTCCTAGGCAAGCTCGACCTCGGCGGAGGCAACGGGAGAATCCACGCGCTCCGTCACGACGGGTACAACCATCCGGACGGGCCTTTCCTGGAAGGATGGCCGGTCAGGCTGGGTCTGGTGGCGCCTGACCTTCTCCCCACGGTGGGAAGCGGAACGCCGGGCTCAGCAGCGCTTGCGGACACGGATAGGGACGGCGCCCTGGAGACGGCCGCTCTTTCGGCCGTGGGGCCGGTCTATCTCCTCAAAGGGGACGGCGCTTCCCGATACGGCGCAGATCCGCAGGGAGATGCCAACGTGATGGAGACCGGTCCCCCCTGGGATCCGGTGCGGGACGTTCCCACCCTGCCGGCCTTGGGCTCTCCTGTGTTCGCTGATCTTTTCGGCCAGGGCGACCTCTCGTGCGTCGCACCGTCCGCGGGACTCAAGAAACTCCTCGACGTCCAGCTCCCGGCCGAACAGGTCGGCGCCGAGAACCATCTGGCAGCCTGGGACGTTCGGAGCGGAAGGATGCTTCCGGGGTTCCCGGCGTACATGGACGATCTTCAGTTCATCGCGGGCCCGGCCGCTGCCGATGTGGACGGCGACGGCTTGACCGACATCGTGGCCGGAAGCGGCGGGTTTCTGGTGAGGGCTTCCGATGGCGCGGGTCTGCCGGTCGAAGGCTGGCCAAAGTTCACGGGCCAGTGGGTTATCGCAACCCCTGCCGTCGGCGACCTGGACGGAGACGGGCTTCTCGAAGTGGCGGTCATGACTCGCAAGGGTCTTCTCTACGTGTGGGAGACGCCAGCCGGGGCATGCGGCGCGGCGCCCGAAAGAGAGTGGCGGACCTTCCACCACGACGGCCAGCGAACAGGGGTTTTCGGAAAAGACACGGTCCGGCCTGCTGCTGCCCGGGGATTCAAGGCTGAGAGGCGGCGGGGGCGGCTCGAGCTGTCTTGGCTCGCCGTCGGGGACAACGGCCTTTGCGGTGCTGCGTCTTCCTACGAGATCCGCGGAAGCTCTTCGGGCGTGCCGCGGGCGTGGGCGGATGCTGTGCCCGTGGTCACGGCCGAAGCCTCTAAGCCAGGGGGTGCCCCCATGGGGCTTGCCGTGGCTGATCCTGGGTTTGCCTTTTGCGGGATCCAGGCGGTGGACGATGCCGGGAACCCATCACCGGCTGTCTGGGTCGAAGTCCGGGAGGCGGTCGAGCCGGAAGAGAAGGACGAGGGCGACGACTCCGGCCTCTGGATCGTCTCCACCCTGGACGCGGACGGTCGGGCCCGTCCGTCCGGGCCCCTCTCCCTGGGGGTCAACATCGCGCTCATGCTGGTTCTTCCCTTCTGGGCCGCGACGGCCTTGAGACGGAAAAGACGATCAACGCTCCGGTGGGTGTCATGGCCTGGAAAGACCTGTTGCAGCAGAAGATCCCGCCTGCCCTGAGCAAGGCGCTCAGGGCGGTCCTGGAATACGACCGGTACAAACCCGGGGACGAGTTCCGCCTGGATTACCGCAACGATTACCTCGTCTCCCTGCTCCATGCCTTTGCGCCCCTGATTCGGGCCTACTTCCGGTACGAACTTTTCGGCCTGGAGAACATTCCGGCCCGGGGCCGTGCCGTGCTCGTATCGAACCACGGCGTGCTTCCGGTGGATGCGGTGCTGCTCATGCACGCGATCCAGGAAGCCTACGGCAGGTGGCCCAAGGGGCTCACCGACCGGAGGATCTTCCGGATTCCGTTCTTGCGGCAGTTCTTCATGGACTTGGGCATCGTCCTGGCGGATCCCCAGACCGGTCAGGCCCTGCTGGAGAGGGAGGAGATCGTCCTCATCATGCCCGGCGGCGCCCGGGAAGCCTTCAAATCGAGCCGCGAGCGCTACAAGCTCCTCTGGAAGCGCCGCATGGGCTTCGTACGGCTCGCCATCCGCACGGGCGCGCCCATCATCCCGGCCGTGTGCATCGGGATCGACGAGACCTACCATCTGCTGCTCGACGGCTACAGCGTGGCCGAGAAGCTTTTCGGCAAGGAACCCCTTCTTCCCATCACGCTGCCCATCGGCCTGGGGCCCCTGCCCCTTCCGGTCAAGCTGACCCACTACGTGGGCAAGCCGATCCGGTTCCGCTACAAGCCCGAGGATGCCGAGGACCCGGCCAAGGTCGCGCGCCTGCACCGCAGGGTGCTGTCGGCCATGAACGCTCTGCTCGATCACGGCATGAAGGAGCGGGCGCGGCTGGAGCGGCGGGAGTCCACACCTGCGCCAGGGGCCGGCTCCGAAGGAGCCAGCCCCGAAGCCGACCCGGGCCGGCGGTAAGGAATGCCTTCTTGCGGCGTGAGCGGACTCGACCGGCCGGCGGCGGCTCTCACCCAGAAGCGCCGCCCGATACGGCCCTCTCGAGCTTTTCCGTGTACCGGCGGAGCTTTCGGAGCTGCTTTTCCACATGGTGGCGCTGGACCGGGTCCGATTCCCAGTCTTTCTCGGCGATGCGGTCCGAAAGGGCCTGCAGCCGGTTCAGGAGCTGCCGGGCGCTCTCCTGCAAAGCCCGGTCGCGCTCGGGCAAAGGAGCCACCCGTTCTGGATAAGCTGGCTCGGCCAGTCGGATCTCCTCGAGGGGAGATGGCACCTCCACGGCAGAGGCGAATCGCTCCTTGAGCTTGGAGGCGAACTCCATGGAGATCGGCTCTTCTCCATGGACCACGAAAAGTCGGCTGGGTCCGTTCGGTACCCGGCCGATCCAATCGAGAAGGCCCGTTTGATCCGCGTGAGCGGAAAACCCTCCCAGGGTGTGAATCTTCGCCTTGACCAAGACGTCCTCCCGGAAGATCCTGACTTTTTGCGCTCCGTCGACGAGTTCTCTTCCGAGAGTTCCTTTGGCTTGGTAGCCGATGATCACCACGTGGTTGCCCGGCTTCCAAAGGTTGTGCTTGAGGTGATGCTTGATTCTGCCCGCGTCGCACATGCCGCTCGCCGATATGACGATCAGGGGGCCTTCCATTTCGTTTAGGGCCTGGGATTCTTCGGCGGTCCTGGCGAACCGAAGGGAGGCGGTCTCCAACGGGTTTTCGCCGGTCGCCAGAAGCGCCAGAGTCTCCTCGTCGAAGCACTCGGGATGCTTGCGAAAAATATCGGTCGCCGAGATCGCCAGGGGGCTGTCCACCCAGGTCGGAAGGGCCGGGGCCCGGCCTTCGGCCTGGAGTTTGTGCAAAGCGTGCAGGAGCTCCTGGGTGCGCTCCACGGCAAAGGCCGGGATGATCACCTTGCCCCCGTTCCTGGCAGCCTCACGGAGAATCTGGGCGAGCTCTTCCAGCGTTTCTTCCATGGGCCGGTGAGACCGGTTGCCGTAGGTGGATTCGACGAAGACGAAATCCGCGCGACCCGGAGGGGACGGATCCCGCACGATGAACTGGCCCGGATGACCGAGGTCGCCCGAAAAAACGATCCTTTTTTCTCCCTGGCCGTTCTTGAAGGCGATCTCCAGGAAGGCCGACCCGAGGATGTGGCCAGCGTCCCGGAAGCAGAACGTGAGGCCTTCGAAGGGCTGGAAAGGCTCGTCGTAGGGAACCGGCTCGAAAAAAGGCTCTGTTCTCTGGGCGTCCTCAACCGTGTAGAGGGGTTCGACCGGCCGCTGGCCCAGGCGCTGGTTCTTTCGGGTCTGCCACTCTGCCTCCATCTGTTGGATGTGCCCGCTGTCGGGCAGCATGATTCCGCACAGGTCCACGGTGGCGGCCGTGGCATAGATTTTTCCTCGGAAGCCCTCTTTCACCAGCCGGGGCAAGAGACCGCTGTGGTCGATATGGGCATGGGTGAGCAGGACGGCCGAGATCCCGGCCGGATCGAAAGGGAATCGCGCCCGGTTGCGCTTCTCGGCGTCTCGGCCGCCCTGGAACATGCCGCAGTCCACGAGAAAGGAGATTCTTCCGTGGCGGCAGAGGAAGCAGGTCCCGGTGACAGTCCGAACGCCTCCGATGCAGGTAACGCGCATGATCTGGCTCCCTTCCGGGTGTCTTTGCGGTCCGGCTGTGTTGCCCGAATCCGTGGGGACCGATTTCAAAGGCTCTTAACACGGGGTGGGCCGCAGGTCAATTCGCGTGCGGCCCTTGTGAGCCTCGTTCCGGATTCCGCAAGAACGAGGGCTTCTCCCGGCACAACATCAAGGTGCCAAGAACGCCAGTCTTACGCCTCCTCCCGGTGTGCCCGCCACGAGTCCGGCCAGGCGCTCGCCGACCCCGAACCTACCGGGGCTCTCGACTGACGGGATCTCTCCGCAGAAGGCAGGTCGGTCCTTGTCGAAGCGTTTTTTTGGGGGAACGCAGGGTCGAAGACGGACGCTAGACAGCGCGTCCCTTCAAAAAGGGAGGGACCGGTCCCTCGTGGCCGCCTCTTATAACGGAGGGCTATGCTCCGTCATGGCCGCAATGCAGGTGTGGCTGCCATGGCGAGAAGGGAGTCCCTTACGCTTCGCATAGCACGAACGATATCACACTCTGCCAAGCCGCGTGACAGAGATTGTTTCTCATCTGGTGTCGATTTCCTTTGAGGCCGTATCTGCACTACTGCATAACCTCCCCGGATCGGCACCCGTGCCGTTTCACTTCGCGCAGTTCCTCTCCTCTTTTCCCTCTGGCGGGCGCCTATAGGCTCTCAAGATGCGGAAACAACGGCGTATCTCAAATGAACCTTGCCTCGCCGAATCGGGTTTGAAGGTAACGCGCAGGAGTCGAACGGGAAGGCCTTCAGACGGAGCTGTACCGAGTTCCGGAGGCCGGCGCGGAGCTGGCCCCGCTCGCCAAATGAGGCTCCTGTGCCTTGTCTTCGGGTTTCCTCGCCTTGATCACGAGGATTTCCCCGGCCAGGATCGGCGTTCGGTTGCCGCCACCCGAGGAATGGCGAAATCTCGGAACGACCCGGGCCATGAGGCGCAGAATCGCCGCAGGCCACATCCATCCCACCCGCAAGCGATTGGTCGTCACCACCTCGACCTGGAACCCGCAACCCTGCAACACATGCTCCATCTCGAACCAGGGGATCGGGTTGAGATGACCGAATCGCACCGCCGAGTCTTCATCGAACCAGGAGAATGTCCCACAAAGCAGGAACTTCACGCGCGACCAGAGACTCGCGATGTTCGGCGTAGAGATGACCAGGACTCCGCCCGGCTTGAGCACTCGGAAGAGCTCCCGGCAGGGCCCCAGCACGCTTTCCAGATGTTCGATCCCCTCCACGCATACCACGCCGTCGAAAGACGCGCTCTGCCAGGGCAGCTTCTCGTTCATATCGACTTCGGCGATCGGGATGCCGTTCGCTCCGAACTTGGCCGGACAGAGGTCTCCTGCCACAACCTGGAATCCCGCCTCCGCAAGAGCTGCCGAGAGAACACCCTTGCCGGCAGGCAGGTCCAGCACGGTCTTCACAGGCTCGGGCCGGAGCAACTCCAGGACGCGGTCATAGACTCCCGGCAGCGCCTCTCCTGTGGGGATGTAGCTCGGCCTTCGCCGTCTCATGGCCCAGGAGCACCCTTTCCTTGCGGGAACCGGTTTCTCGCGCACCGCCCAACCGCGGCAGGAGCGGTTTGCATCACCGAGGGTCGTGATTGTCCCGGACCAGGCAAGGTTCTGTCAAGATCTGCCGTTGTTTCGAGAGCGAATCGACTCCTATCCCCGTGGCTCGTCGTGGAGGCTCCTTAGCCGGCCTGTTGGTCTATGCCCTTGACTGTGCCGACATGGCCAAAAGAAAACCTGGACCCCTTTTTGCCAGCGGACCGGATGTGACCGCTTCGAGAATCCCGCAGGCGGCCCTCCATGCTGAACCCGGGGCCACGACCCGGATGCTCCCCAGGCTGGTTGGCATCCAGATGCTCTGGTCATCTTTGTCGCGTTGGTTCCGAACGTTGACGTGAGCGAAGGGCTTGCTCCCTTGCTTTCCTGGACATCGGTCCTCAATTGAATATAATGGTCGCTGCGCGGGGAGGGGTGCCGTTCGCCGCGGGCAGAGTGGACAACAGACCGAGACACTTTTTCCGGAGCAGAGGAGGGACCGCCATGCCGATCGACCTGAAGCAGGCACTCGGAGCCGAGATTCCGCCGATGACCTACCAGATGACCCCGGACAAGGCCATTTTGTACGCTCTGGGCGTTGGAGCCGAGCCAGAAGGGGAAGAGCTCTGTTTCGTGTATGAAAACGGCCTCAAGGTCTTGCCGACCTTCGGTGTCGTGCCGCCTTTCCCGGCCATGATGGGACTGATCGGCGTGCCAGGCGTGCAGATCAACCCGGTCATGATTCTCCACGGGGAACAGTATCTCGAGATCCGAAAACACCCGATCCCGACCTCCGGGGTGCTTACGTCCAAGCCCCGGGTGGCCAATATCTACGACAAGGGCAAGGGTGCCTTGATCGAGGTCGAGTGCGAGACCCTGGACGAAAAGGGCGACGTGGTGTTCTACAACATCTTCTCGACCTTCGCCCGGGGCGAGGGCGGATTCGGAGGCCCCAAGGGACCGGCTCCGGGCAACGAGCCGCCGGACCGGGCTCCGGACGCTGTCGTGGAGATGAAGACCTTGCGGCGCCAGGCGGCCATCTACAGGCTCTCGGGCGATTACAACCCGCTCCACATCGATCCCCAGTTCGCGGCCATGGCGGGCTATGACCGGCCCATCATCCACGGTCTGTGCACGTTTGGGTTCGTCGGCCGGGCCGTGCTCAAGACGTACTGCAACTACGATCCGGCGAAGTTCAAGTCCATCAAGGTCCGTTTTTCGCGGCCAGCCTGGCCGGGCGACACGATCGTGACCGAAATGTGGAAGGAGTCTCCGAGCCGGATCATCCTTCGGGCTCACACCAAAGAGCGGCCCGGCGAGTATGTGCTGACCAACGCGGCTGTGGAGCTCAATGTCTGACGGGCGAGGACGCGGCGGCGCGCAAATGCCCAAGAAGATCGCCCAGGGGATCCTGATCGGGATCTTGGCCGCCTCGGCGAGTCTCGCTGCGGCTTCTGCGGGGCTCCTCGAGTGGCTCGAAGGTCCCAGTTGGGACTGGAGGGTGCGCGCCGCCGCCCGACCCGGGCCGGCCACAGACCAGGTCCGCCTCATTCTGATCGACCAGAAGAGCCTGGACTGGGCCGAGGAGACCAACCGGCTCTCCTGGCCCTGGCCCAGGGAGATTTATGCGACCCTCCTGAGCTTCTGCCGCAGGAGCGGCGCGAAAGCCGTGGCTTTCGACCTCGTGTTCTCCGAGCCCTCGAAGTGGGGGGTCGAGGACGATGAGGCCTTCGGCCAGGCCATCGAGCAGACAGGCGGCGTTGCGGCTGCCCTGTTCCTGAGCCGCGCCCAAGGCTCGGCTTTGGAGTGGCCGCCCGGGGTGCCGGAGCAGCCTTTTCGGGTTGCGGGCCTTGATGAATTCCTCGCCGGTCCCAAGGGAAAGGCACTGGCCTTGGAAAAGGCCGCTTTCCCGGTGCCTGAGGTGGCCTCGCGGGCCGCGGTTCTGGCCAACGTCTCGGGCGGGCTGGACGCGGACGCGGTCGTGCGGCGTGTCTTTCCCTTTCGGTTCTTTGCGGGCCGGTTCGTTCCCTCCCTTGGATTGGCTCCCTTTCTGGCCGCCCATCCGGGTGTTCTGGTCGAACTGGAAGACCGCAGGCTGCGGGTCGGTGCGCTCTCGATCCCTTTGGACGAGAACGGGAGCGCGATTCTTCGGTATCGGGGGCCTACCCAGACCCATCGAGCGGTCAACGCCGCTGCCGTGATCCAGTCCGAGCTGCGTCTCGCCGAGGGCCAGGGGCCTCTTGTGGACCCTGCCTTTTTCCGGGACAGGTACGTTTTCGTGGGCACCACCGCACCCGGTCTTCTCGACCTTAAACCGACGCCGGTGGGGAGCGTCTACCCAGGCGTGGAAATCCACGCGACCCTTTTGGACAACCTGCTCTCGGGCGACTTTCTGCGCGAGACGGGCCGGGGGTTCAAGGTTCTAACGGTTCTTTTCTGCGGTCTGGTTGCTGCGGTTTTCGGCCGGCTGTGCCGCACGGGCCTTCAGAGCGGCCTGGCCTTTGTTCTTGTGCTCCCGCTGCCGGTCCTGGCCGGCCTTGCGGGCTACCGAGCCGGATTCTGGGTGGAGGTCGCGGCCCCGGAAGCCGCTTCGGTGCTTTCCCTTGTCGCGGCCATGGTCGTGAACTATGCAACCGAAGGCCGCCAGCGGCGATTTCTCAAGAATGCCTTCAGGCATTACCTGAGCCCGGCCGTGATCGACAGGCTCATGCGAGAACCGGGAAAACTCACCCTGGGAGGGGAGACGCGGGAGCTGACCATTCTGTTCTCGGACATCCAAGGGTTCACCGGAATCTCCGAGAAGCTTGGCCCAGAGCAATTGACCGCCTTTCTGAACGCCTATCTGACGGCCATGACGGACATCATCCTCGAGGAGGGAGGCACCCTGGACAAGTACGAGGGGGACGCCATCATCGCTTTCTGGAACGCGCCCCTAGAGCAGCCCGACCACGCTGTGCGTGCGGTCCGGGCCGCTCTGCGCTGCCGCTCGAAGCTCGCCCAGATGCGGCCGGACCTGGAGGAGCGGTTCGGCGTCTCGGTCCACGCCCGAATCGGCATCAACACCGGACCGGTCGTGGTGGGAAACCTGGGCTCGGAGCAGCGCTTCGATTACACCTTCATCGGCGACGCGGGAAACGTTGCCTCCCGTCTGGAGGGCATCAACAAGCAGTTTGGGACCGAAATTCTCCTCTCCGAGGCCACCTTTGCCCGGCTCGGCGGGAGCTTTCCGGCCCGGGAGATTTCCAGGGTCCGGGTGGTTGGACGGAACGAGCCGGTGCGCGTCTTCGAGCCTCTGCTTCCAGAGGAGAGGAACCGCCTACAGACCGTCATCGATCGGTTTGCGCGAGGTCTGGAAATGTATTACGGGGGCCGGTTCAGCGAGGCCTTTGGGGTCTTTTCGGAAATTGCGGGTGAGGACGCTCCGGCCCGAATCTATGCCAGGCGCTGCATGGATCTCACCCTGAACCCGCCCGAGGCCTGGGACGGCGTCTGGAGGATGACGGAAAAATGAAGAGGCGTGCGGATGCGAGGGGTCAGTGCGGGTCGCTGGCTGGCGCTGGGATGTTCCCTTTGGGCCATTGGGGAGAATGGCGCACTTGTTCCCGGAGTTCAAAATTCTGATCGTCTCTTTGTGGATTGTCTCACGGACACGGGTTTCAATGGAGGTCTCCGATGGGCGCTTTCAAAAAGGCTTGGAGGGTTCGCGCTCTGCGCGGGTCGGTGTTTGGTTGGGCCTGGGTGGCGGCCTTGGCGCTTTTGGCCGCGATCGCCCTTTCGGCTTGTGACAGCGACGACGAGCAACAGGGACCTCTGTACGCCCCGGACTCGGCCGGCCCGTATGCCGTGGGCCGCACGACTTTCGAGGTTGTGGATCCGGCGCGGGAGAACCGGTGGTTCCTGGTGGACGTCTGGTACCCTGTGGACCCCGAAGACGCCCAGGGGGTTTTCACGGTTTACGAGATCCTTTTCTGGGGCCTTCCCTCCGAGCTTGCCCTCGACGGCCCGCCGGTGAGCCATGCGGGCCGGTTCCCTCTGGTCGTGTTCTCCCACGGCTCCGGAGGCATCCGGTTCCAGTCCATCTTTTTCACTGAACTACTCGCGAGCCACGGCTTTGTGGTCGCTGCGCCGGACCACACGGGCAACACCCTTCTAGACGACAGCGGGGGTGAGCTCACCGTCCAAAAGATGACAGACCGGCCTCTGGACGTCTCCCTGGTGATCACGAGAATGCTCGCCAAGAGCGACGATCCGGCCGATCCCTTCTATCAAACCCTGAATCCGGGCCGGATAGGCGTGGCAGGCCACTCTTTCGGCGGATTCACGAGCCTCGCCATGGCCGCGGGCTTCGGCGCCGACCCACCGGCCGAGATCGCGGCCGAACTACCCGAAGGGTTCGAGCCGGTCCCTCCGGACGGCCGGGTGAAGGCCATTTGTCCAATCGCGCCTGTTTCCTCATTCTTCGGGGACTCTGAACTTGCTTCCATCGATGTGCCGACCCTTATCCTGGGAGGCACCGAAGACAGCCTCACGCCTGTGGAACCCGAAAGCCGGCGGGCCTTTGAGTTGATCCCCGGTGACGTTTTTCGGGTCGACATCGTTGGGGCAGTTCATTTCTCCTTCACCAATTCCTGCGATCTCATCCAGATCCTGGTGGATTCGGGAATTCCCGAGGGGCTTGTCGCATTCCTGCTGGGGCCGGGTTTTCTCGAGCCTTGCGGGCCTGACGTGATCGATGTGAAGGAGGCCCAGCGCCTGACGAACCTTTATGGCATCTCCCATTTCCGGAGATTCCTGACCGGAGACCGGCGCTACGACAGGTTCCTTTCAGCCTCGTACGCCGAGCAGAACGAGCCGGATGTGCTGTTTTTCGCAGGAAGCGACTGAGGATCCAATAGAGCGGCCACGAGGCCGCTCCTGTGTCTCAGAAAGTTCCCCTGTAAAAGGCCAGACGTCTAGCCAGGGGCCGGAAGGCTTCGATGAGTGCGGCCTCCTCGGCCTCTTCCAATGGTTCGAAGCGACTGCCTGCGCGGACCAAAGTTCGGACCTCCTCCGGGGTTGAGCAGCCCACGATGGCGACGTCGATCGGCCTCGAGAGGGCGAAGCGAAGAAGCAGGTCCGCCGTAATGCCCCCTTGCGGGTGCACATAGTGGGAAGCACCCAGGATCTTCATGCCGATCACGGCCACGCCCTTTTCGCGCGCCAGGCGAAGGGTTCTGTCCAAAAAACCTCCCAGGACGGCTTCGGCAGGATTGACCGGCATCATGACAGCGTCCACTGGCCAGTCTTTGACCGCCCGGGAGAGCACATGAGGGTCGTGATGTCCCGTGACGCCGATGAACCGAACCTTTCCGGCGGCTTTTGCTTCGACGAATGCCTCCAAGGCTCCTCCGGGTCCGGCGATCCGGTCGATCTCGCCGGGGGTTCGAACGTCGTGGATCTGCCAGAGATCCAGGGTCTCGATGCCCATGGTTTCGAGGGTTTGCTCAAGATCGGCCAGCGCGGTCCTGCGGTCCCGCGAGGCGGACTTGCTCGCCTGGAAAATTCGGGCGCGCAGGCCCGGATCCCTCTTCCAGACCGAACCGTAGTAACCCTGGCTGCCTGCGTAGGCCATGGCCGAGTCGAAGTAGGAGATGCCGCAGGCCAGGGCTTCCCAAATGACCGCGCGGGCTTCGTCATCCCTTCCGCACGTCCTGAGCACACCTTCGCCGCCAAGTCCTACGCAGGTCACCTCCACACCGGTGCGGCCGAAGGGCCGGGTTGGGAGAGCCGCTTTTTCGGAAGTCATGGGTTGTTTTTCCTTTTCCTCAACCCCTATTGAGTTTAGATGATCCACAGCCCCTTTGGATCCATTTCGTCTGAAGACGCTCCCTTGCGAGGGGAGCGGTCATCTAACTAAGACTATGCCGGATAGCCGTCATGCACCCGATCAGAGGAGGACTGACGATGAGCAAGCTCTTGTATCTTTTGGCCTCGCCTTTGGTGGACCGTTCTTATTCTGTCGCGGTGGCCGACGCGTTCGTGGACGCTTATCGGGCCGCCCATCCCAATGACACGGTTGTAAGAAAAGATCTTTTCACCGAAAACCTTCCGACCTTTGACGGCTTCAAGCTTGCGGCCAAGTACGCCCTCCTTCACGGGCGGACGTTCACCCAGGAACAGAAAGAAGCGTGGAGGGCCGTGGAGAACGCGATCCAGGAATTCAAGTCGGCGGACAAGTACGTCCTGGCCGTGCCCATGTGGAACTTCGGGATTCCCTACCGGCTCAAGCAGTATTTTGACCTGATCGTGCAGCCGGGCCTTACGTTTTCCTTCAGCCCTGCCGAGGGGTACAAGGGGCTCGTGACAGGCAAACCTCTGCTTGCGGTTGTTGCCCGGGGCGGCGAGTACCCAGCCGGGAGTCCGGCCGAAAAGATGGACTTTCAGAAGCCCTACCTCGAGACCATCCTCCGGTTCATCGGATTTACGGACCTGCGGTGGATCGTGGTCGAACCGACCCTTGCCGGCGGCGAGGAGGCGGCGGAGCGGAAGCGAGCGCAGGCGATCGAGGCGGCCAGAACCTTGGCGGCCGGATTCTGACAGGACTGCCGCAATCGTTTGATGGTCGACCCACAGGCCTGAAACGCGTCAGGCCCGCACGAGGCACAGAGCCACGAGGCGCACCCGGGCTTGACGGGCCTCGGGAATTCCCTTAAACATATCCGCTGATTCTTCGGGAAGCCCCTTTGCCGGGATTCGTTTCGACACGTTGCAGGGAAGGTGCGGGTTATGTTCACAAGATCCATTCAATTGGGCGTCTTTCTGGAAAACAAGCCGGGCGAGCTTTCCCGGCTGGCCCGGGTGCTGGGCGACCGCGGAATCAACATCACGGCCATGTCCATCCAGGACCCCACCGAGTACATTCAGGGCCTGTTTAAGGCTCGCGAGGTGACCACCCGCCGGATCGCCTCGACCGCAAGTTACGGAGCCGTTCTCAAGGAAGCGGCCCTGCTGACCTTGATCCGGTTCATCACGAGCGAGCCCGAGCGCAGCGTGGAGATTCTCGCCCAAGCCGGATACACGGTCAACACCGAGGAAGTGATCCTCACCGTGCTGGACAATCGGCCCGGCCAACTCGCCTCAATCTCTGAAAAGCTGGCCAGGCGCAACGTCAACATCGACTACACCTACGGGTCGGCTCTGGAGGAGGCCAAAAGGGCCCTTTTCGTGTTCCGAGTCTCGGATATCGACGCCGCCATGAAGGCCCTGGAAAACGAGGCGGGGTAAGGGATTCCCTTTTCGAGGATTTCGGGATTCAGGCCTCAAGAGGTGCACAGGTCAGGCTTCGGCCGTTCCGGGAGCGAGCCCTAGCAAGTACAACGGGTCCGGACGTGTTGCCCCCAGCCACGCTTTTCTGGCTTCTGGTTCCCCCGATCCTGATCTTTGCAGCAGCCTTTTGGTTTTTCCTTCGCGGGGAGGGAGGTCGTTGATCTTTCTCCTCATCTTCGCTCTTTATCTGTTTCTGGTCGCGTGGATCGGAGTCTATTACGCCCGCTCGAATCGGAATCTGGAAACATTCATCCTCGGGGGCAGGCGCCTGGGTCCTTGGGTCGCGGCGATTTCCGCCGAAGCCTCGGACATGAGCGGGTGGCTCTTCATCGGGCTTCCGGCTGCCGCCTATGCTGGGGGCTTTTCCATCCTCTGGGCCGTGATCGGTTGCGCCGCCGGCACTCTTTTCAACTGGCTCGTCATCGCGCCCAGGCTTCACAGACTTTCTTTGAAAACCGGGGCTCTGACCCTGCCGGATTTTCTCGAGGCCCGTTTTGGCGGCAAGGGAGGACGGGAGCTGCGCCTGCTGGCCGCTGCGGTGGTTTTGATCTTTTTCTCGACTTACATCTCCGCCCAGTTCATCGCGGTTGGCAAAATCTTCGAGACCTGCTTTGCCGACATTCGGACTCCCTGGGGATCGGTCTCTGTCGGGTACGTTGAAGGCCTTGCGCTCGGCTGCGGCGTCATTCTTTTTTACACGCTGACCGGCGGCTTCCTCTCCGTGGCCATGACGGATCTTGTGCAAGGGACGATCATGGTGATGGCCCTTGTCGTTCTTCCCGTGGTCGGGATCGTCGAAATGGGCGGCCCAGGTCGGCTCTGGGAGGCCATGGGGGCGGCTAACGAGGGAAGCAGGTTGCTCAGCCTCGGCGGGAACGCGATCGGGCCGGCCTTCTGGCTGGGCGTGGTCGCTGGCGGTCTTTCCTGGGGGCTGGGTTACCCGGGCCAGCCGCACATCCTTGCTCGCTTCATGGCGGTTCGGGACGCGAAAACGATTCCGTTCTCGGCCCTGATTTCGGTCAGCTGGGTCCTTGTCGCGCTGTATGGGGCCATGTTGGCTGGTTTTCTGGGGATTGGTCTTCTGGGCCGCGGCCTGGAGGATCCGGATCGAGTGCTGCCCCTGCTGGCCAGCCGGCTGCTTCCGGAGTGGATGACCGCAATCGTGATCGCGGCCGCCGTGGCCGCGGTTATGTCCACGGTGGACTCCCAGATTTTGGTCGCGGTATCTGCGGTCGTGGAAGATGTGTACGTGAAGATTCTGGGTGGGGATGGAGGCTCAAGGAGGGCCGTCTGGATCGGCCGGGCGGTCGGACTCCTTTTGGGAGGGGCGGGCTTCCTGATGGCCTTTCGTAGAAGCAACGTGTTTGGCCGGGTCTTCGATGCCTGGGGAGGGCTTGCCGCAGGGCTGGGCCCTGCCGTGTGCTTTTCTCTTCTCTGGCGCCGGACCACCTGGCAAGGCGTGCTTGCGGGCATGGCCGCAGGCGCAGGGCTTGTCCAACTCTGGCCTTGGCTTCGGAGCGCCTGTCCTTTCGGGCCGATCCCGGTCTGGCAAGGGGGGCTTTTGCCAGGATTCCTCCTTTCGAGTTTTCTCATCGTCACGGTGAGCCTCTCCACTGGGCGGAGAGCGGGCGCATAAGGACTCTCTGGTCTCAGCCCCGTTCTTGGGACCTTGCCGTTTTCGGCCACACGGGGTAGCCTCAAAAAGACGCTCGGCCGATCCATGCGTTTGACTTGATTCGCCCCGTTAAGAGACCGAACCGTGGAGCAGCAGGGACGGATCACACTTTTTCTGCTTGCCTTGATCGCTCTCGTGGCCGTGGGCGCGGTGCTCAAGCTCGCCCAGTCGGTCGTGCTTCCCCTGGTGATCGCATGGCTCCTCTCCTACGTCCTGGCCCCGGTGGTCAATTTTCTTACGGATCGAAACGTCCCGAGGCCTCTTGCGATCTTCTTCGTGCTGCTTCTTCTTTTTGTCTTCATCTACACGGGCATTATCTTCATGAACGCCAGGATCTCGGCGATCATCGAGGCCTTTCCCAAATACGAAGAGCGGTTTCGGGAAATCTCGAGCGCTCTGGGCGAAGCTCTCGAATCGACTTACAATCCCCTGGCCGACGTCGATTGGGGCCAAAGAATCACATTCTATCTTGTCCGGTTTTCCGGATCCCTTGTCTCAGTCCTTTCCAGCGTGGTCATGGTCCTGATCTTTCTCATCTTCATGCTTTCCGGCCAGCCCTACTTCAAGTTGAAGGTCGTCAAGGCGTTCTCTTCGGAACAGGCCGAGCAGCTCACCGGCATCATCACGTCCATCACGTCCCAGATCACGAGGTACCTGGCGGCCCAGTTCCTCATCAGCCTTGCCACAGGGATCTGCATCTGGACGGCTCTCACCCTCATTGGAGTCGATTTCCCCATCACTTGGGGGACCCTGGCCTTTTTTCTCAACTTCATCCCCACGGTGGGGTCCATCATTGCTTCCATCCCTCCGATCCTGCTCGCGGCGGTTCAGTTCTATCCCGAACCCTGGCCTGCGGTCACGACGCTCGTGGCGGTCGCGGCGATCCAAATGGTGATCGGGAACGGAATCGCTCCGAAAGTGATGGGCGACCGGCTGAACCTGAGTCCGGTGGTGGTGCTTTTGTCTCTTTTGTTCTGGGGGTGGCTCTGGGGCGTTGTGGGGGCGCTCCTTTCCATCCCCATCACCACGGCCCTCAAGATCGGGTGCGAGAACATCCCGGCCCTGCAGCCTGTGGGCGTTCTGATGGGCTCGGGCAGAAAAAGTTACCTGGAACAGAAAAGAGCCAGGAAAAAACCCGCCGGAACAACGTGAGATTTTTTCGTCGCCCGATCTTTCGCGAAGTCGACCTCCATCAAGTTCTGGGAGCCTCTTTGCTTTCTTTGTCCCCCTGGATTCATGCTTGATCTACCCTTTGTTCCGCAGTCGCGTCCCGCCCACGGTCGCGACGGGGCACGTCCCTCCGGAGGGGCAGGCCGTCGGGTAGTGGGTTGTCCAAAAACCTTGACGTCGTCACGTCCGTTGAGAGGAGCTTCTTGACAAGAAGGGTAGATATTGCGTAAAAGTAACCGTTGGTTAGTAACCGGTGGTTACTCCGTCGAGGACGAGCAGGCTTGAGGGGCGAGATGGCGGGCGGCGCAGCCGGGAGACAGAGCAGGGACAAGAACCGGCGCGAGGCATTCCTGGAAGCGGCGCGGAGGCTTTTCTTCGACAGCGGCTACCGCGGCACCTCCATCCAGCAGATCGCGGCCGAGGCCGGTTACAGCAAGCGGGCTGTCTACCTCGATTATCAGAACAAGGACGAACTGTTCATCAGCGTCTGCGCCGAGGGGCTCGCCCTGCTCTTGGCCAAGCTGCGGGAAGTGCCCTGGCAGGAGATCACGGTCGAGAGTTGCGTGGCTCGGTTTCTGGAGGTGTATATCGATTTCTCCCGGGACCATCCGGAAGAATTTCGAATGATCTTCAGCGAGGCCACGCCGGCCATCATCGCCAACTGCTCGCCTCCGATCCGCAGCCGCGTGGCCGAGCTCGAACGGCAGTGCCTGGAAGTCGTCGTCCGCTTGATCGAACGGGCCGTCCGGGAGGGGATCCTTCAGGAAATCGACCCGTGGGAAGCGGCCGGGATCATCGTGGGCTCGGCCACAGGGATCATCTTGCTTTCCATGGGCGGCAGTCAGACCGTCTTTTCCAGAGAGACCCTCGAGTCCCTGGTCACGCGGGCCATCTGGACCCTCTGGCGGGGGCTCAAGCCCGAAGGGTCGGGTCTGGCACGGCCGGCCAACAGGAGAGGACATGACAGAAGTGCAAGCCATCTTCCAAGAAGTGCGAGGGCTCATCCGTAGCCAAACCAACCGGCACGTGGAGGCCTGGAAAGAGGCCGGAAAACCCGTGGTCGGCTACTTCTGCCACTATGTGCCCAGGGAGATCCTCCTGGCCGCAGGAACGCTTCCTCTGCGGCTCCGGGGAGTGGGCTCCGAGGACTCCTCCCGGGGAGACGCTTACCTGAGCGGCAGGGTCTGCACATACGTGCGGCACGTGATGAGCCTTGCCCTGGAGGGCCTCTATGATTTCCTCGACGGCGAGGTCTCCACGAACACGTGCGACCATGTCCGCCGGTGCGCGGACGTTTTCCGAAAAAAGACGGCCGTCCCCTTTCACGGCTTCCTTTCGATTCCCCGTACGCCCAGGGAGAGTCTGTTCGGGTATTACCTGGGCGAGTTGAAAAAACTCGCCTCGGGGCTCGAGGCTCACTTCGGCGCGGCCGTGGGATCCGATGCGCTGCGGGAGGCGATCCGAAGCGTCAACGAGGTCCGCAGCCGCTTGAAGGCCCTCAACCGGCTCAGGCTCGAGGACAGGCCGAGGCTGAGCGGAGCAGAGGCCCTCTCGGTGCATATCGCGGCCCAGGTTTTGCCGCCTGCGGAGTTCGTGCGGCTTGCGGACCGGCTCCTCGAGGCCCTGGCAGAGAGGCCCGGCCTCGATTCGTCCAGAGCGCGCCTCGTTCTGGCCGGGGCCGAACTCGACGAGCCGGCCTACGTGGAGGCTCTGGAAAGCCAAGGCGCTCTGGTCGTGGCCGACACGCTCTGCTTCGGAGCGCGCCACGCTCTGGACCCCGTCGATCCCGAGGCCCCGGACCCCATGGAGGCCGTGGCAAGGGCGTACTTCTTCGGGTCCTCCTGCGCACGCATGATCGGAGACTTCTCCAGGCGCTGGGAGGAACTCAAGAGGCTGGTCAGCCTGGCCCGCGCGGACGGGGTGGTGTTCCAGCGCATCATTTTCTGCGACCCCTGGGGAGCGGAGATCCACAACCTGCTCCAGCGGGCCGCCCGGGAAAAGGCTTTTCCGATCCTTTCCCTGACCCGGGAGTACAACATCGTGCCCACCGGGCAGGTGAAAACCCGTGTTCAGGCCTTTGTAGAGAAGATTGAAATCGCCCGGGCCCAAGGCCGGGCGGCATCCGGAGGCGAGCGATGACCCGGCAGGAAATGCTCGAGCGGCGGGAATGGCGGGAGGTCTTCGAGACTCTTCCCGTCTTGCAGAAATTCTTTGGCGGAGACCCCGACGCCCACGGCATCAACGCTTTTCTGCACGGTCTTGCCGTGTATCTCGAGAAGATGCTCGACCACCTCGAGGAGCGCAAGCCCTTTGTCTGGTACAATCTGGGCTTCAACTCCGAGCTCATTTACGCCCTGGGCGGCGTTCACCCGATCACCATCGAGCTTCTCGGCGCCCTGCACAGCCTGATCGGCAACAGCCGCAACACCCTGGACTTCATCGACGGCGCCCAGGCCGTCGGCATCCCGGCGGACTGCTGCTCGGCGGACAAGATCGCCATCGGCGCCATCCACCGGGGCCTTTACCCTGAGCCCGTCTGCACTGTGGGAATCAACACGCCCTGCGACGCCCAGGTGCTGAGCACCCAGGTGATGCAGGAGCTGGCCGGCAAGCCCTTTTTCGCCATCGACGTTCCCTACTACCACAACGAGGAGACGATTCGGCACGTGGCCGCCCAGCTCAAGGAGCTGGTGCCTTTTCTGGAGGAGCACACGGGCCGCCGCATGGACTACGACCGGCTGAGAGAGGTGTGCGAAATCTCGAACCGGACCACCGAGGCCATTTGGGAATGGCTCGACTGGCGAAAACAGGTTCCCCTCACCCAGTCGAGCAAGCTCGTGGCCTTCACCCTGATTCTGCAGATCTTGTTCACGGGCTCTCCAGAGGGGCTCGAGATCGCCAGGGCCCTCCTGCGGGAAGCCCGGGAGCGGACCGAAAGGAAGGAGCGGTTCTTCGAGGAGAGGGTGCGGGCTGTCTGGTACCAGGACGCGGTCTGGACGGATCTTCAGATCTACGACTGGTTCGAGCGGGAGCTGGGGCTCACTGTGCCCGTCGATATCTTCGGCTATTACGCCAACGAGGGGCTCATCGACACCTCCACACCCGAGACGATGCTCTACGGCCTTGCCCGCAAGCTCGTCAACTGCCACCCCATGGCGAGGCAGTTTCGGGGCGACATGGACATGTACATCCGGGATTTCATGCACCTGGCCGAGGCCTGGAACGCGGACTGCTGCATCTTTGCGGGCCACATTGCCTGCAAGCACGCCTGGGGCGGGATCGGCCTGTTCAAGGAGGCCTGCCGCAAGGCCGGGATCCCCCTGCTCGTGTTCGAGTTCGACATGTTCGACCCCAGGGTGACGCCTTACGAGGACGTGTATTTCGAGGTCGAGAGATTCGTAAATGAGATCGTCTATCCGAGAAAATGCAGGGGGTGAGGACGGACGGTCCCCGGGGAGAGGGCATCATGGCGATCACAGCGGGCGTGGACATCGGATCGACCGCTTCCAAGGCAGTGATTCTCGTGGACCGCACCGTGGCGGCCCAGATCGTGGGGCCGAGTTCCACCAACCCCAAACGGACGGCCCGGGCGATCTACGAGCAGGCCCTGGAAAGGGCGGGCGTGAAGGCCGGGGACGTGGCCTACATCGTGGGCACCGGATACGGCCGCACCCAGGTGGATTTCGCCACGCGCAATGTTTCCGAGATCACCTGCCACGGCAGGGGTGCGCATTTCCTTCTCCCTTCGGTCCGCACCGTGATCGACGTGGGCGGCCAGGACACCAAGGTCATCTGCGTAGACTCCGCAGGCAATCTCCTGGATTTCGCCATGAACGACAAGTGCGCGGCCGGCACGGGCCGCTTTCTGGAAGCCATGGCCCGCTCGATGGAAATGCCGATCGAGAAGATGGAAGAGCACTATTTCGGGGGCGGCGACCCGTGCACCATCACGAGCATGTGCAGCGTCTTCGCCGAAAGCGAGGTGATCAACTTGATCAACGACGGCGTGGAGCTGTCGCGGATCGTCAAGGGGCTTCTGCTTTCTTTGGCGATCCGGGTGGTTTCGCTCACCCGGCGGCTGGGGCTCGTCGAAGACATCGTCATGACCGGTGGAGTCGCCAAAAACGCGGGTGTTCAGGACGCGATTGAGCAGAAGCTCGGCGTCAAGCTCATGCGCTTCAACGGAAGCGATCCCCAGCTCGTGGGTGCCCTGGGCGCGGCCCTGGTCGCCGCGGACTTTGCAGAAGGCAGGACGGCTTGAGCAGACGACCCGGGATCGCCCGGGAGTCGGGAAGCGGACGGAAGACATGGCAGCGGGCGGGCTTGTTGGGCGGGTGGATCCCGAGAGCGCGGAGTCCGGGCTCCGGAGCCGCCTTGGAGACATGGCGCCCCTCATCCGCAGGGTGGATGAATATCTTTCCCTGCGCCAGGAGAGAACCGTCTCTTTCGATGCGCCCTGGACCGCGGCCGAGCTTACGGCCCGGTTCGGATACTCGGCCGACCGGCGCAAGGGAAATCCCGAGGTCATTCTCGCCGAGGACACGGCAGTGGAACTGGGCCATCCGTCGACCGCCTCGCTTTCAACGGTGCTCGTCACGTGGCATCCGGGCCTGGTTCGCCCGGGCCGGATCACCCGGGTCGGACCGGATCTCGACGGACTGTCTGCTGGCGGTCCCAGGCCCTTCGGGCAGGTCGTGATGCTCGAGGTCCGAGCCGGGAGCGTGCCCGATCCGTTCGCCCTGGACAGCGCTCAGTACCTCCTTCACAGGCTGCCCGGGTACGCGGTCCGGTCCGTGCCGGGAAAGCTCTGGGTGCGGGTGAGCCGCAAGGGCCGACGGGCCGGCCTCACCCTGGCCGCGGTGGGAGCGGCCCTGATCGCAGCCTATACAGGCGACTTCGAAGAGATAAGAGCCGCCGAGGTCGTCTTCGTGACCTCGAGCGCCTCGGACGTGGAGGCTCTGTCAGATGTCGCGGTTGAAGCGCGGATCCTTTCGGGCCGCCACAAGAAGCTCTTCCTCGGCGTGGACGGAGAGGTCGAGTGCCGGGAGCTCGCCTGCGACACCTGCGAGGAAAAACCTGTTTGCGACAACCTTCGAGACATCGTGATCCAGAGGAGGACCCGCAAGCCATGACTGAACCCGTCGCGCCAGCCATCCCGGAAATCCTCGCCTCCTTTTTTCAGAGAATGGGCTCCCTGGAGGCGATTCTCCGGGTTGTCACGTCCGACGCCAGGCTCTCGGCCCAGTTCACGTTCCGGGGGGACCCCACGAAAAAGGTGCTCCTTGACCTTGCGGCCGCGCCGGCGAGAGTGCTCTTGGACGAGGAAGCCCGAGGGGGCAACATCTTCATGACGATTGATGGCCGGGTTATGCACGAGATCCTTCTGGGCCGCATGAAACCCGGCCTCGCCCTGGGCAGGCGTGAGATGCTCCTCAGGGGGTGCGCCATGGATTTCGCGAAGTTCATCCCTTTGTTCGACTTCGGCCCGGTTCTGTACCGGGAGCATCTTGCGGACATCGGCTACGACGGATTTTCGAGGTCCACAGGCCCGATCGTGAAACAGGAGGCCTCCATGGGAGAAAAGGTCTACAAAGGGGAGCCGATTCCCCTGGTTCGTCTGAATCCCCTCGAGCGGATCTTTTTCAAGGTCGTCAACGGCATCGCCTACGGGGTCGGGTATCTCGTGGGCTTCCTGCGGTATCGGGTCTTTGAAAAACTGAGCCTCTTCGAGGTGCTGAGTGCCATGTCCAGGGGGCTCGAGGCCGCGAGCGCTTCCAAGAAGCCCGAGCCGGGCCAGTAGGGGTAGGGTTGAAGATGAACGCAGAGAAACCTGTCCTTGCGGTGTGTGGCAAGGGGGGGGTGGGCAAGACCGCTTGCTCGGCCCTGCTGGGCCGGGTTTTGTTGAAGGCCGGGGTGCGGCCCCTGCTCCTCGTAGATGCGGATCCGGTAGGGGGGCTGGCCTCTGCCATCGGGGAACGGGCGGTGCGCACCATTGCCGACGTGCGGGAACGGCTGATCGCATCGGCCCGCACGGCCGACGAGGCCGAGAAGGCGCGCATGGCCGTGGACCTGGACTACCTCGTGATGGAGGCTCTTCTGGAGCGGGACGGGTTTTCTCTATTTGCCATGGGTCATTCCCAGGAGAAAGGCTGTTACTGCCCGGTGAACACCCTCCTCAGGCAGGCGATCGATCTCATCGTGGAGCCTTTCGCTGCCGTGATCATCGACGCCGAGGCCGGCATCGAGCAGATCAACCGGCAAGTGACCCAGCGGGTGTCGCGCATCCTGGTCGTTACGGACGGATCGACCCGCAGCGCCGACACCCTGCAGGTCATCGCAGGCATGGTCGGAAAGACCCGGATCGGCGTGGTGGCCAACCGGTGCGCCGAAGAAGGGGCCTTAGGGCAGCAGGCCCTTCCCGCCGGCGTGGAATTTCTTGGATCGATTCCAGAGGACGAAACCCTGCGGGAGTTTGACCGGAGGGGCCGGCCCTTGTGGGAGCTCCCTGAAGAGAACGCGGCGGTCGCGGCTGCCCGGCGCGTCGCCCGGTCTTTGGGCTTTCAAATCTGACGCGACGGCGCGCCCCGGTCCCGGGAGGCGGTTCGTCAGTCTCAGCGGTCAGCGCGACTCAGGAATTCCTTGCGTTCCGCCAGGGCGGAAAAGCCCCGGGTCACGCTTTCGATGTCCGGGTAGAGAAGCAGTCCTCGCTTGATGATTTCGAGCAGCCCCGGGTATCGGCGCCGGATGGCCAGGCGGGCCACGTTGGAATGGAGAAGCAGGGGTTTGTCGGAGCCCCGGGCGTACTCAGCCAGCCTCCGGCAGAAGTCCACGTCCTGGTCCACGAGCGCCCGGATCTCGGGCCGATCGCTGTCGTGGAAGTCTTTGTCAGCCTTGAGCGGATCGACCATGGGGTATACCCACCCGGCGCTCAAGAAGATCGCGCCGTCCACTTCGCCGCTCTCCAGAAGAATGGGCAGCAGGTCCATGGGACCTCCGTAAGCTCCCAGTCCCGCCGCCATGTCGACCGGGTTGTTGGGAGACCACCAGGGCGGAAGGAACTTGCGCAGCCTTTCGATGGTTTCATCCGAGAGCTTGACCAGGTCAAGACCTGCCCGGGCCGCAGCGTCCGCCGTGATCACGCCGTAGCCGCCGCCTCCTGTCACGATTCCGACTCTGCGGCCCCCGGGCAGGGGCGAGGAGACGAAAGTCGCGGCCAAAAGCACGGCCTCCTCGACCGTTTCGGCCCGCACGATTCCGGCCTGCCGGCAGCAGGATGAGAACACGTGGTCCGAGCCTGCCAGCACGCCGGTGTGGCTGGCTGCTGCACGGGTGCCCGCGGCAGTCCGGCCGCTCTTGAGGACCACGACCGGCTTGGCTCGGGAGGCGCACCGGGCGGCCTCGAAGAAGCTCCTGCCGTCATCCATTCCCTCTACATAGAGCAGGATGACTCCGGTGTCGGGATCCCGGCCCAGGTACTCGAGATAATCGGCCCATCCTACGTCTGCGCAGTTGCCCGCCGAGACGATCTTGGAGCACCCGAACCCGTACTCGGCCAACTGCTCGCAGAAGACCGTGGAAACGTTGCCGCTCTGGCTTACGATTCCGATGGCTCCCGGCTCGGGCCTCAAGACAGGCATCCAGGGGAAAAAGCCGAGCTTGGGTACCGCGATCCCCTGGCCGTTGGGCCCCACAAGCACCATGCCTCCGGCCTTGGCGCGGCGGACCATCTCGTCCTGAAGGGCTCGGCCCTCGTCGCCGAGCTCGGCAAAGCCGGCGGAAATGACGACTCCGGCCGGCACGCCCTTGCGCACGCAGTCCGAGATCGCCTCAGGGACCAGACGGGCAGGGATGGTGAAGACCGCCAGGTCCACCTCGCCGGGAATGTCCGATACCTTGGGGTAGGCCTTGAACCCCTGCACCTCCTTCTCGCCCGGATTCACCGGGTAGATGGCGCCTTGAAACCCGCCTTTCCTGAGATTGCGAAAGATGATGCCTCCCCACTTGGCGCGGTTGTTCGATGCGCCAAGGAAGGCGACCGACCGGGGCGAGAAGATTTTTTCCATGGCCTGCATGCGGTCGAGCACAGGTCATACCTCCCTCGGACAAGGGGGAAAGAAGGTCCAGGAAGAGGGGGATAAGATACCAGAAGAGATTTTGTTTGATAAGATCCCCTGAACCTGGAGGGCCAGGCTCTGTCGTGGCCGCCTCAGTTTCCGGAGGGCCACGCTCCATCTTGCCCCTGGGGGAGGATTCCGGATGGGACTAGGTGAAGGCCGCGCGGTATCGCCCGAAGAGGGACGCGATGGAGCAGGTCCCTCCAAGGGCAGGCATGGGGTTCCTGGTATGAGCAAATAGCGGAGGCGGATGAACCGCCGCGAATCCGTAAAATGAAGGACTGACCCCTCTGGAAGCTACTTGCGCTTTCCGGTCACCTCGCCCTGGAAGGGGCCGTCGCAGTACCCCCACCTGCCGGTGAAGCGGTCGCCTTCGAAGCGGAGCTCGATCCGGCCCCAGTGGTGCCTGCCGTTTTTCGGCTCGGCGCATCGCTCGGCCGAGTCGTCCTCGATCCAGTGGCCATCCAGCACATTGCCGCGGAGCGTGCCTAGAATCTCGCCGTTGTCGGTGGTGTACGAGCCGCTGACGGTTTCTCCTTCCTGGTTGAGTTTCATCAGGCCCAGGGAGGTGATCCAGAGCCCGGTGGAGTCATAACGGTCGGCGTCGGCAGCCGGAGACGAGGCTGGCAGAACGAGAAAAGCAGTCAGAATCATCTGTGCCACCAGTCGATCGAGCATGGTTGCTCAGCCTGCACCGCGGACAGAACACTCGGAGAAAAACCCGGAGAGGTCCCGGGCGAGCTGCCTGAGAACCTCCGGGGGATGGGGGCGCACCTGCCGCAAGGACGGATCCAGCGTTCTGTCGGGCCTGAACTGCTGCAGGACGAACCTCGATCCGTCCTGGAGCCACTGGGCCATGAGAAGGAGATCCTCTGGCTCGATGAGCCCCGGTACGACGGTCGTTCTGAGTTCGTGGGGGATGCCGGCCTTTCGGAGGAGGTTCACGGTTTTCTCGACTGCCAGGACCAGGGCTTCTTCCGGAAGGCGGGCGCCCGTAAGCGCCGAGATCTTTCCCGGCGGTCCTTTGATGTCCACGGCCACGTAGTTCACGACGCCCCGCCGGACGAGGACCTCGAGCGCGCCGGGCAGGGAGCCGTTTGTGTCCACCTTGACCTCGAGTCCCAGGTTCCGAATGGCGCCGCACAAGTCCGCAAGTCCGGGCTCAAGCAGGGGTTCTCCACCCGAGATGCACACGCCCTCCAAGAGCCTCCGGTACGTCTCCAGGTAGGAGAGGATCTGCTCTGGAACCGGCAGGTCCGGGACCCCGGTATCCCCGGCGGCCGGTACCACGAGGTCCGGGTTGTGGCAGTAAGGGCAGCGGAAGTTGCATCCCTCGAGAAACAAGGTGGAGGCGATTTTTCCCGGGTAGTCGAGCAGAGAGGTCTTGACCCAGCCCCGTACCCGGATTCGGCCGATTCCCGCGGTGCGAACTCCGTCTGAGATGGAGGTCAGCACGTGTGGCATTCCTTGCTTGCGCTGAGCATCTGTTGGATCTCTTGGGGTCCAGAGGCGAAGCCCAGGACCTGGCCGTCCTTCCCCACCCGGACCAGAATGGGAAGGTCCATCTCCCCTTGGGCGTTGCGGTGGATCTGCCCTCGGATCTGGCGGTAGTACTGGGTGAAAAGTCTACGGTCCCTGGATTCCTGGAGATTGTAGATTTCGGCCGCCAGGCGGTGCGCCCTCAGCTCTTCCCGGACGTGCTCGCACTTGGCGCAGCTCGGCTTGGTGAAGAGTTTCCACTCCGCGCTTCCGTTGATGGGCTTGACTTCCCTAGGGCCGGTCCGGACCGCTTCGAGCTCGAAAACCGGCAGATTCAGGATTCCCTTGCTCGGCCCAGGCGCCTTCGCGGCAGGCTCGGAATCTGTGCGAGCCGCCTCCGCTGCCTGAGCCGGCGTGGCGACGCGGCGGTCTGTTGCGGGCTCGGTGCCGGCGAAGACGGGCTGGAAGAGTCTTCGAGCCCGGTATTCCTCGATCTTTCCCCGGTTCCAGTTCTTGACCGGCCGGTAGTAGCCCACGATGCGTGCGTAGACTTCGGTTTCCTTGCCGCAGGTCGAACAGAACGATTGCTCTCCCCGGAGATAGCCGTGGTCCGTGCAGACCGAGAAGGTCGGGGAGATCGTGTAGTAGGGAATCCGGTAGTTTTCCGCGATGCGCCGCACGAGCTTCTTGCAGGCTTCGGGATCCTCGATGTTTTCGCCCAGGAAGCAATGGAACACGGTGCCGCCTGTGTACCGGGTCTGGATTTCCTCTTGGAGGTCCAGGGCGTGGAAAAGGTCCGAAGTGTACTCGACCGGAAGCTGGGTGGAATTGGTGTAATACGGATCTTCCTTGCCCGCGGTGAGAATGCCGGGGTAGCGGTCCCGGTCGATCTTGGCGAGCCGGTAAGAGGTGGACTCCGCGGGTGTGGCTTCCAGGTTGTAGAGATTCCCGGTGGTCTGCTGGTACTCGATGAGCCGTTCCCGCATGAAGTCGAGCACGCTCAGGGCGAACTGCCGCCCTTCCTCCGTGGTGAGGTCCGTGCCGAGGAAGTTTCGGCAGCATTCGTTCATGCCCACCAGGCCGATCGTGGAGAAGTGGTTGTCCCAGGTGCCGAGGTATCGCTTGGAATACGGGAACAGGCCTTCGTTCATCAGGCGGGTGATCACCCTTCGCTTGATCTCCAAGGAATCCCGGGCAAGGTCCATCACGCGGGCCAGGCGGGTGTCGAACTCCTCCCGCGACCGGGAAAGGAATCCGATGCGGGGCAGGTTGATCGTCACCACGCCGATCGAGCCCGTGAGTTCAGCCGCACCGAAGAGACCGCCTCCCTTCTTTTTCAGTTCCCGCTTGTCGAGTTGAAGCCTGCAGCACATGGAGCGGACGTCGCCGGGCTTGAGATCGCTGTTCAAGAAGTTTTGAAAGTAGGGCGTTCCGTACTTGGCGGTCATGCGGAACAGCAGTTCGGCGTTCTCGCTGTCCCAATCGAACTCGGGCGTGATGTTGTATGTGGGGATCGGGTAGGGAAATCCGCGGCCGGCGGCGTCCCCTTCCATCATGACCTCGAGAAAGGCCCGGTTGATGAGATCCATTTCCTTCTGGTATTCGCCGTAGCAACTTGCCTGGGGTTTGCCGCCAATGATGACGGGCTCGTCCTTGAGGTCTTTCGGCACGACCCAGTCGAGGGTGATGTTCGTGAACGGCGCCTGGGAACCCCACCGGCTGGGCGTGTTCACGCCGAAGATAAAACTCTGGATGTTCTGCTTCACTTCCCGGTAACTCAGCTTGTCGTGGCGCACGAATGGGGCCAGGTACGTGTCGAAGCTCGAAAACGCCTGGGCGCCCGCCCATTCGTTCTGGAGCACGCCCAGAAAGTTCACCATCTGGGCCACGAGGGTGCTCAGATGTTTGGCCGGGAGTGAACTGATCTTGTTCGGAACGCCGCCGAGCCCCTCCTGGAGAAGCTGCCGTAAGCTCCAGCCTGCGCAATAGCCCGAGAACATGCTCAGGTCGTGGATGTGAACCGTGCCGTTCCGGTGCGCCTGGGCGATGTCCCGTGTGTAGATATGATTGAGCCAGTAATTCGCGGTAACCGCGCCGGAATTGTGAAGGATCAGCCCGCCCAGGGAGTAATTCACGTTGCTGTTTTCCCGGACGCGCCAGTCCTGCTGGTTGAGATACCCGTCCATCGTGTTCTTGATGTCGAGCAGAAGGTTCTTCGTGTCCCGGATCCTGGCGTGCTGCTCCCGATAAAGAATGTACGCCCGGACCGTTTTGGCGTGGCCCCTTTGAATCAGGGTCTCCTCCACCACGTCCTGGATCTGCTCCACGGCTGGTATGGAGCGCCTGTGAAACTGTCTGACCACGGTCTCGCAGACGTCGTTGGAACACCGGATCGCCTCATCCATGTCTTCCAGGCCCACGGCCTTCATGGCCTTGAAAATAGCCTGGGTGATGCGCTCCTGATCGAAAGGAACGATCTTGCCGTCCCGCTTGCGGATGCAGTAATTGTCGTCACCCAGGTGGAGGAACCTGGCCTTCTCTCTGGGCGTACCTCGATTTTCCTGCATGGATTGCCCCCTCCTCTCCGAGGCTTCCTGCTCGAGTTTCCCTTTGTAATCTAAAGGCTTATGTGGGAAAGGCTAAATCTATATATAGTATGTTGCGAGATATCTGTCTACTATATCTTGTTGTTTCAACCTGTCAAGGAAAAAAACGAAGCCCCTCGGCCCGGAGAAATCATATAACGCGGTACGCGGCAGAAAAGGTACGTAGAATGAGGATGTTTCGGGCCTCGGAAGGCTCGGAAAAATTTTTTCTTCCCTTCCCTTTCAGAACCGGCTCAAGACCTCCAAGCAGCATGCGTCGCAGGGATGGGGCTGAGTCGAAGGATAGATGGAATGATATATCTATTTGAAAAATAACAATTTTTTCTGCATCCGGTCCTTTCCCTGGGGAAGGAAGGGCGGCCAGTCTCAAGGGCTTTGAGTGTCTTGCCTCGGTTGGGGCCTGGGAGGGTCTACTCGTTTTTGGGCGAGAGGTAGGCGCGCTTCAAGAATAACGATCGCTCCCTGAGCGCGACCAGGGCGTCGACGGTTCGGGACATGGAACCGAAGGCGGCAACCCCGCGGTCGTGAAACTCGAGCAAGTGGCGGTCGGTAAATGGACCGTAAAGAGAAAAGACAACCAGGGGCTTTCTGCTCTGACGGTTGATGGTCGCAATGATGTTGACCAAGCGGCTGGAGATCCCTTCAGGGGCGAAAAAAGCCACGACGAGAACAGCGTCCACTTCCGGTGCCTCGAGCAGGATCTTCAGGGCCTCTCCGTACGTTGCGTCCGTGCATCCTGCCGTCAGGTCCACGGGATTTCGGGCAGAAGCGAAGGGGAGAAGGATCTTGCGCAGCTGGGCCTCGGTTCCAGGGGTGAGATCAGCTACTTGGAGTCGCACCGGCCCTTCCTGGGATGCCAGGCAGTCTACGGCCATGACCCCGTAACCGCCGGCAGGGGTCACGATCGCCACCCGGTCTCCTTCCATGGGCGGGCACAAGGAGAGGACCTTGCAGAGATCGCAAAAATGCTGATCGTCCCGTGCCCGGTGAATCCCGAACTGGCGCCAGGCTTTTTCTCCGAGCCAGCTCGTGGCAGCCAGGGACCCGGTGTGGGAGGCCACGGCCCTTGCGCCGGCTTCGGTGCGGCCGCCTTTGAGGACAACGACCGGTTTCTCGACCGCGGTCCGGCCTACTTGCTTTAAGAACCGCCGGCCGTCTGCAAGGTCCTCGAGGTAGAACCCCAGGACGCGGGCCCCCGGATCCCGGGCGAACCAGGCCGCCATGTCCAGCTCGTTGAGATCGGCTTTGTTTCCCAAGCCCACGAAGGCCCTCAGGCCGAACCCCGATGCCGAGGCGTACCCAAGGGCTTCGACGCCCACGGACCCGGACTGGGAGATCACTGCGATCGACCCTCCGGCAAGGAGCGAGCGGTCGCCGTGCTCGACGAAAATCGTGTCGAGCCTCTTGTGGGGCACGAAAATGCCCAAAGTATTGGGCCCGAGTAGGCGGGCGCCCCGATCCCTTGCAAACCGTGCCAGCCTGCGCTCGAGTTCCATGCCCGGCGGGCCGGTCTCGCCGAACCCTGAGGCCACGACAATGATCCCGCGGGCGCCACCGGCCAAGGCGTCTAGGAGGGCCTGTTCGCAGTGCCGTGCGGCCACGGCCAGAACAGCCAGGTCCGGCTGCTCGGGAAGATCAAGGGCGGTCCGGTAAACCGGGCTCTCGTGGATCCGGGCCAAGGTAGGGTGGATCGGATAGACCGGCAGGCCCGAGCGGCCTAAGAGTGAAAAGATCCGGCCGCCAGCCTTGTCAGCGTCGTCCGTGGCCCCGTAGACCACGACGGACCTGGGGGAGAAAAAAGGGCTCAGATCGGGCTCGGCTTGATGCATGGTCTCCATCTAGTATACGGATGACCGGATTGCAAGAGCGGCCCGAAGGTCCGGAAGTCGAATGGGCCAGGCCCGATGGGGACCCGCGACAGGACGCGCCGGATAAGGGTTGACATGAACTCTTTTTCATGAGTAAGAGCTGGAAGCGGGAGGGATCGGCTCTATCAGGAAACGCAGCACTTATCATCAGTGGAGGAACTCCGTGAAGCGATTGCACCACCTTTTCGAGAACAACCGCGCCTGGGCCCGTTCCATGGAAGATGCCAGGCCTGGCTTTTTCCGAACCCTGGCCAGGCAGCAAAGCCCCCAGTACCTCTGGATCGGATGCTCGGACAGCAGGGTGCCTGCCAATGAAATCGTCGGCCTCCTGCCCGGAGAGCTTTTCGTGCACCGCAACATCGCGAACCTGGTCATTCACACGGACATGAATTGCCTCTCGGTCATTCAGTACGCGGTAGACGTTCTCCAGGTCCGGCACATCCTTGTCTGTGGCCACTACGGCTGCGGAGGCGTCAAGGCCGCCCTGGAGGGCAAATCTCACGGGCTGATCGACGGCTGGCTCAGACACATTCAGGATGTCTACCGCGCCCACGAGGCCGAGCTTGCCCCCTTGAGGCGCAACAAGGGCAAAGGCACAGCCCTCGTGGATCGGGTTTGCGAGCTCAATGTGGTCGATCAAGTCCGCAACGTGTGCCGGACCACGGCTGTCCAGGAGGCTTGGAGGCGGGGCCAGCCCGTGAGCGTCCACGGCTGGATTTATAGCATCGAAGACGGCCTGCTGCGGGATCTAGGCGTATGTGTTTCGGGCTTCCGGGAGCTGCGGCGCCTGCATCCAAGCCCGTAAGCGCGCCCAAGAAACGAAGCGGGCTAGTCCAGCCGGGCCGCGCGAATCCTCGCGGCGAGTCCTTCCACGACTTCGGTGGAGGAGGCGAGAGCCTCGAGATCGACCACCCAGCCGATCCGGCTGAACACGATGTCCGCGCCCGGATCGACGAAGATGATCTGATTGAAGGCCCCGCTGGCGCGGTATACGTCCTCGGGCAAGCTGGGCATGGTTTTGCCGCTGCCTTCTGCGTGGTCCGGAAAAGACGGGGCCACCCAAGGGCTGTCCCGGTTCAGCCACCGCGGCCAGCCTCAGCCGAGGGGCCGCTGCTCGGAGATGAGAAGGTCCTGCCAGCCTCGGGTCACCACGCTTCCCAGGTTCTGCACCACCGGAAGCCGCGCTAGAGCTTTGACCACCCGGCTACTGAGTGGCGCCCTCTCCCATGGGGTCTCGTGGAAGGTCACCTGGCCCTGTCCCATCCAGGCCTCGCGGATTTCGCCCCTGGCCGGCAGAACAGTGGCAAAGCTCACGTCCGCCCCTCTGAGATCGCACGAAGGGATGTACTTCCATCCCATCCAGAGTTGCCCCTCCACCTGAGCGGCCAGAGCCTTGCGCTCCGGCTCTTCGAGCCGCCTCAGGTCCCAGAGCTCCCCCTCCAGAAGGAGCGTGCCGTATTCAGAAACATTAAACCCCTGCCGTCCGTCCCTCCTCCAGGCGTCCGGAATGGTCCCGAAGAGCTTCGGAGCACCCAAAACCTCCCGGCCCAAAACGATGGGGAAAAAATCGTTCTCCCAGAGCACGAGGGAAAAGTTCCCTTCCACTCGGTCCCGCTTTCCCCGGTAGCGGGCCGCCAGGTTCACGGCCACGAGGTTGTACCCGCCGCCCGCCATGAAATCCACGCCGCGGCACATGACGAAGCTCACCGACACCACGGCCGGCTCCGCCACGGAAAACCCAGGCGGCAGCAGGCGTGCCGCCTGAGCCGGCTCGGTCGCGTAGAGCACCGTGAGCGCCGTGTTGTCCTCGTAATGAGCCCGCTTGCCGTCCCAACCCTCCCGGGCTGCGCCGAAATGGGCGGGCATGACGTAGGGCGCACCCTTTTCAAACTGAAAGCCCTTTTGCCCCCGACTCATGATCCTTCTCCTTTAATTCCTTCGAGCCGCGTTTGCGGGAACGATCAACAGACGGGATTCCTCTTCCCGGGCGGCGTGGATGAAAAGAAAGTGGTCCCCCCTTCCTCAGTCCGGAAGACTCGACCCTCTTCCTCCAAGTATCGGAGGTGGGCCAAGGCTTCGCCGGTGGCGAACCATTTCTGGGCCGGAGGGAAGCTCTCCCATCCATCGCAGTCGATGTCCCAGCTCATGTGCGAGGCGACTTCAAAGGCGGTCATCCAGCCCCGGGCCAGGATGGACAGGACTTCTTCGGCCCTCCTTTGATGGTGCCCCTTGAGTTCATCGATCCTTTCTCTGTGGTTTCGGAACAGCTTCCTGTGCCCGGGCAGGACAAGGTCCACCTCGAGGCCGCGCACCTTGTCCAGGCTGGCGAGATATTCCTTCAGGGGGTTTCCGACTTCGGACCAGCACTGGATGTTCGGCGTGATGTCGACCAGCAGGTGATCTCCGGATAGAAGCAACCTGCGGAGCGGCTCGTACAGGCAGGTATGACCCCGGGTATGGCCGGGCGTGGCCACGCACCGGAACCGGTACGGCCCCACGCACAGATCGTCCCCTTCTTCGAGCAGGGTCAGCTCCGGCAAGGTCTGCGAACCGTGCCGAAAGCCCGGATGGCTTCGCAGGGCTGCATGGAGCGTCTCTTCGGGGAACCCGTTCTGCGACCCGCGCCGGAGCATGGCTTCCCAGTGGCCTCTGTTCCTGAGGATTTCCGCATCTGGGCGGTTGAAGTAGACCCGGCTCGTTTCGGTCGCGAGCTTGGGCACCAGACCGGAATGATCCGCGTGCATGTGGGTGATAAAGAAATCGGTCCTGGCCAGGTCCGCGTCGAGCTCCCTCAGCCCTGACCAGATCGCCTCGAAGCACTCCTGCCGGTTCAGACCCGTATCGACAAGGAGGTTTCTGATAGAGCCTCTGACGAAATAGGAGTTGATGGACTTGAGCGGGTTGCCGGGCAGCGGAACCTCGATTCGCCATAGATCGTCAACAATCTGCTGGATCATGGTACAGGCTGCCTCCTCGATCTTGCCGTGCCTTTGGAGTCGTTTCGCCTTCCAACGGGGATGGTGGTACCCGGAGGCTGCCTGAAGCCAGGCCCTCTTCGGGTGCTACAGCAGGCTGTCGATGTAGACGCACAAGTCGGCCAGGCGGTTCGTGTAGCTTCCGTACTCGTTGTCGTACCAGCCGAAGATCTTTGCATGGGTCACCGGGACCCTGAGCAGAGGCTCCCTGATCGTGCTCAAAGCCTCGGTCGGCAGGCCAGGCACCTGGCGCAGATCCACAGTGAGAAAGCCGGTTCTGGTGTGGGTCTCGCACCCTTCAATGACCACGGCCGCCGGATCGCCCACAAGGTCCGAGGACACGTTCTGCTCCAGGGTGAACCGCAGCAGGCCTTTTTGTTTTCCTTCCGCGGCCTCCCGGTAGAGGTCGTTGATGACCTGGGCGGTGATCGAGCCTCTGCCGTCCGGGTTGATCTGCGACTGAAACGTCACGTTTAGAATGATCAGAGACTCGGTCGGGACCGGCACCCGCACCGAGTCGGCCATGAACCCGATTTCTCGCACGTCCGGGAGGACCTGCTCCAGGGCGCCCGCTGCTCCCGTGGAAGTGAGGATGATGTTGTTTAGGGCGGCGCGCTTCTTGCGGAGATCGGAGTCCCCGGCCTTGGGCAAGGCGTCGAGCACGCTTTGGGTGTTCGTGACTGCATGGACCGTAGACATGGAAGCCGTGAGGATGACCCTGGACTGGAAATGTTCCACCAGAGGAAGGATCATGTGGGCCAGGGCCGTAGTTGTGCAGGATGCGGCCGAGATCAACTGATGCCTTTCAGGGTCGAATTGGGTGTGATTGACGCCGAAGATGAAGGTGGCGGCGTCGGCGGGCATCTTTTGGGATTTGTCTTTGATCTTGAAGGGCGCGGAATTCACCACTTTGCGCGCCCCGGCCTGAAGGTGACCTCGAATCGATCCCTTGGGATGGTCGGGTGGCACGGTCGGGTCGTTGAAGCTGCCGGTGCATTCAGCCACCAGCTCGACGCCGTACTCCCGCCAGGGGATGTCCCTCGGGTTGCGCTGCTCCCGGAGCACGGTGACCGGTACGCCGTCGATCAGCAGCTCCCCCCGTTTCTCGTCCACGATTTCGATCACCCGTTCGCCGCGATACCCGTAAAGGAACCGGTGGAGAGGCCCGTAGGTCGAATCCTTTTCGATGGACTGGGCCAGAGCCGCAAGGTCCTTTCCAACGGGCCTTCCCTGGTTCACCACGATCCGCTGGAAGTGCTTGCGGCCCACGTGGTGCCAGAGGGTGAGCTTGCCGATCCGTCCCAGCCCGTTGATCCCGAGAACCCGGGCCTGCCCCTGGGAAGGAGAAGAGCCCTTGGAGACGCCCCGGTCCGCAGCCACAGTGCCGGTGGAAGTGCCTTGATCCTTCATGGTCTTTCCTCCGTCTTGGCTGAAAGGCCGGCTCTCTCTTACATTCCCCTGACCGAAGCGCGGGTGGTTCTGTGGCGTCCCTTGTAAATGAAACCGCTCCGGCCGTCGATGGCGAGCCAGTCCCCGCTTTGAATCATGTGTTCTCCGATCGAACTGCGGGCCGCCCGTTCGTTCACCAGGAGCTGCCTGCAGCCGACCACGCAGGTCTTGCCCAGCCGGTAGGCTGTCACCGCGGCGTGGGACGTGCTTCCGCCGCGGGCCGTGAGGATTCCGTCCACCTTAAGGATCAGCGCGATGTCGTCCGGAACCGTATCCGGCCTGAGAAGGATTAAGGGGATGCCGGGATATTTCCTGCGCAGAAGTCCGACCTCCTCGGCCTTGTGCACCGCGATCCCGCACAGCGCCCCGCCTCCGACTCCGACCCCGGCTCCGAGCAGGCTCGCCTCGAGTTCCGGGGTGGGAACGAAGCACTGGAAGTTCTCCTGTTCGGGCGCCACGATGTCCCGGGCCTGGAGAACATATAGGCACTCCGGCTCGGGCCCTTCGAAGGTGAACTCGATCTCCTGGTGGTTGAAGCCCCGCTTGTAGATGAGATCCTCGGCGATCTCCTTGAGCCGGAGGTACGTGCGCGGGAACTCCTTTTCCAGGCTGACTTCCGCCTTCGGGTTTTCGGTCTGCCGCTGCAGCTCGGAGATCGGCCAGGTCTCCACGAGCCCGGCCACCACGTCCTCCCCCTGGGCGCAGACCGTGTAGTCGCCGAAGAGGCTCACGCCGGGCTCGGTCTTCTTGGGGCTTCGGGTGAACACCACGCCGGTGCCGCTTTCAGAGTCCAGGTTTCCGAAAACCATCTTTTGGACCACGACCGCCGTGCCCCACTCCTCAGCGATCTTCATGGTCTGCCGGTAAAGCCGGGCGATATCCGAGTCCCAGGAGCCCACGACCTGATGGATTGCCGTTTGGAGCTGCGCCCACGGGTCCGCCGGCACCTCGATGCCCATTTTTTCCACGAGATTCTTGTACGCGTGCGCAAGCTCGCGCATCTGGTCCGGCGCGAGTTCCCGCTTGTACCGGGCGCTGTAAATCCGCTTCATCTCCAGGATGAGGTCGTCGAAACGGTCCCGGGGGATGCCGAAGGACATGCCCCAGCACTGGAGGAACCTGCGCCAGTTGTCCCAGGCGGCCCATTCGAAGCGGGGCTGCCTGGCCAGGCTTTCGGTGATGGATTCGTTGATTCCGATGTTCAGGAACGTGCTCATCACGCCGGGCATGGAGATCGTGGCTCCGCTGCGCACCGAGACGAGCAAGGGCCGGGCCGGATCGCCGAAGACCGCCCCGCACTTGCTCTCCAGAATGCGGACCTCGTTCTTGAGCCTGCGCACGAAATCCTGCTCCGCTGCCCGGTAGGCCAGGATGGCGCTGCGGCAGCGAAAGAACTCGGTCGTGATGATGAAACCCGGCGGAACCGGGTAACCGAAGTCCCTCAGCCGCGCCAGCACGAACCCCTTGTTGCCGAGGTAGATCTGGGTGTCGAGCCTCGAATCCGCGGGCTTAAAGGTCGAGAAGCACCTCTCGGGATCGTAGCTCAGCAGGAGCGTGCGGGTCTTGCGGTCGAGGCTCTGGCTTTCCTTGGCTAGGCTCGCTAGGACCTTTCCGATGAAGTTGTCCAGGCTCTGGATGGCGAAGCTTGTGGCCAGACGGTCCCGGATAAACCACTCGGAGCCGAGATTGAACACCTCGGTCGGCGATGCGCCCCTCGGCGGGCGAAAGGGCAGGGCCATGCCCTTTTCGAGGATCTGGCCGATCACGAGCCGCAGGTTGTTCTCGTGGATGGCGATGTACTGTGTCTGGGTGATTTCCTTTACGGCCCTGGCCATGAATTGGAAGATGTTCAGGTGCTGATCGATGGTGAAGTCCCGGCTCTCCAGGGCATGGCGGAACAGATCCAGGTTCGAAAGGAGGGTCTCCACGAAGATGCCGTCGAGCCGCAGGGCCTCTGCGAACAGACCGAGCACCTTGTGGACTTTTTGGAGGGTGCTCCGCGTGACGTACTCGAGGTTTAGGCTCGCCGTGATTTCCTCGAAGAGAACCCGCGCCAGGCTCTCCAGCCGGAAGGTGAGCCCCAGGCTGTCGAAGCGCTTTTCCCGGTAGCGGCCGTACATGGAAGGAATGCCGACTGCGATGTGCCGCTTCCGGTAGATTTCCTCGATGGCCGAGGTAGGTTCCTTGGAAAGGATGTTCTCCCTGAGGACCGAAAGGAAGTACAGGATGAGCTCCACGGCTCTCTCGTGGTCGTTCTGCTCCAGGGCTTCGGAGAGGGACCGGATGGGCTTGGCCGCGAAAAAACCCGACTCGGCGAGGTCCTTCAAGACGTCGTGGTGGTGGATCGTATACTTCTTGGCCAAGAGCCGGTAGAGGGTCAGCAGGTCCGTGGCCTTGCGCCGGACAGTCTCGAAGACGCCCGGCACGTCCCGGATCGCCTCGGCCAGAGCCGAGGGCGGCCGGCCGAGGAGATCCCGCACGCCGATCCTTCCGTCGTCCAGGAGCGAGTGGAAGATGGGCTCCATCTCCTTCTGGTAGGGGTTGGGGTCCGGGATCTCTTCGTAAAGCCCAGGCGGCACGAAGCCCGCAAGATGTTCTTTCTTGCCCGTGGCCCAGTAGAGGATGATCCTTTCCACGAAGGTCACGATCTGATTGTGGCTTTCCACGTGGCACTGCTTGCGCAGGAAGTGGACGAGCCGGTCTTCGCGGCCTTCGATCTCGTCGACGGCCGTCGAAACTTCGCGCAGTTCTCCTTCGGCCCCGATCTCGTGGAAGTAGACCGGGAAGAGCCTTGCAAGCTGCTTGACCAGGGCGTAACAGGGCTCGATCTCCGCGGCCAGAAGTTGAGAAATATCCTTCTGGAACAAGTCGGTGTCGCTGACAAAAAGCCCGCCGAGCTTCAGGTTCACGATGAGCGCCGAGATAAGCCTTCGGCTCCTCGAAGGCTTCATGCGGATCAAGGCGAGCCAAACCCGGATGTTCTTGAGATGCAGGGGATTGACCTGGACCTGCCAGTCCGGGTTGACGCCCCGTACTTCGGGGTGTTGGAAGCCGAGGCTTATGACTTCGTCGATGAGCTGGTCGATGAGCCTGGGGTTGCCGGTCTGGTAGACCTCTTTGCCGATGGTCTGCACCGCGTCCAACACGGCGCTTCCGTGCCGTGCCTGTTTTTCCCTGAGGACCTTGAAGATCCGGCCGAGAAAATCCATCCACTCGGACTCGGCCTGGCCGCGGATCTGTTCGAGACTCCTTCCGATCTCCCACAGGATCGTCTCGTACTGATCCTCGAGAGCCTCGAGGCCCAAGAGCCTGAGCAGGTAATGGATCTTGTGCATCGAAGTGCGCGGATCCGATCGGTCTTCGATCCGGGAAGCAATCTGAAGGTGGGCCTTCACGATGTCCGTATCGTCCGCGAATTCGAGCGCCTCCGCCACCGCCTCCCGGGGCGGCGATCCCGCGCCTCCATCGGCAAGAGCCCGCAACCGGCCAAGGACGCTCCTCATCGGGTCATGGGAGACGGCACGGAAGATCTCTCCGTAATCCCTGCCTTCGAAGAGGGTGTCCCGGGCGGCTTGGTACCACCGATCGAGATCGTCCTGGGAAAGCCAGGCTTCGTAGGTCTTCGCAAGAGCGAACGCGTACAGGCGGGCCAAGGCCCCCAAGGGAAGCGAATCCGGGCAGAGGAAGACTCTACGGGTCAGCTTCTTGAGCTTGGAGGACGTGCGGGCGGCGAAGGCGGGTTCCTTCCGGAGCCAGTTCTCGAGTCGGGCCAGGGCTCCTTCGAGGACCGGCAGGTTGCGGGCTGCAGCGGAGCCGCTCTCGAACAGGGCCATTTCGAGATAATCCAGAAGGCTCGAGAAAGCCCGGGTCTTCTTCGTCTTTTCGCGGGTCTTTTCGAGGCACTGAAAGAACAGATCCACAAAGATGGCAAAAGCCTCGGCTCCACGTTCGTCGCGGTTGTAATAAAAGAAGTCGCCGAGAGCGCGGCTCCTGAGGGGCTCGACGATTTCTTCCCAGTTCGCGTACGGGTGGTTGGCCTCGCGGAGCAGAGCCTCGGTCTGGCCGTGGATGCCTATTTTGTCGTGGACGATGTCCAAAAGGAGCCGCTGCTGCTCGGGGATTTCGACAGGCAGGGCGGTCCGCTGCAGGTTGATGAGAAGGGCGCCGGACGGGATGGGCAGGGGATCGCCAATGGGAGACGGAGCTGCCCCGGGGATCTTTGGGGCGCCGGTTGTGGAGGCCTCGGTCATTTCCCCCTCCTTCCACTGCTGCGGCGAGGATCCCCGGCTCCTCGGCTGTGCCTGGGACAGGGAACCTTTGCGCCGCATCCCGGCGGCGCCGATCGGACGGCCTGTTGCGCGGCAGCCGCCGGGGCCGTTTAGGCTTGACTCGACGGCAGGAGAGAGGGTGTCTTCGGCTTTAATGTCAGTATAGGAGGGCTCGGCGGCCGGGTCAAGGAAAAGGCGGTACTGTGTGATATCGGCGGCGCCGAGCCAAGGAGGCAGACCTTCCTTGCCCGTTCGTCCAGGGGGTCACTCTGTTCTTGGGCTGGGCTCGTCCTGCGGAGGGTCAGGCCCGGAGCCGCAGGTACTCCGCGCTTTTTGACGTTGTCTAAGAATGCACGCGGCGCCTGCGGGGACGGGAAGGCCGGCGAGAGAACGTTGAACGTGCGGGACCTGAAGCCTGAAAGCTATTTACGGTCTTGCCTGCTTCCCCGTCAAGGGAGAAATCCAAGAAAGATCGATCGGCCCGGCCCGGTTGCGCTTAGCTGAGGCTATGGCTTCTTCTGCCGGAGCGGCCATGAAATCTGTTTGTCTCGCATGGGCTGTTCAGGTACGCTGTCTGAGAGTATCACCGGACGTAAGGCTTGGACCGCGCCTGCCGAGCCGGCCGGAGCCGGGAAAAGGTTTTGCGAGTAACGTTTGCCGCAAGGGAGGAAAAAGCCGTGGACCTCAAAGGAAAACTCACCAAGGCCGCCATGGGATCGACCATGCCGGCGGACGCGCCGGTTTTTCATCGCAAGCCCTTCTATTTCAAGGGAGCGCGCCTGCTCCGGTGCGATTACGAGACCGACGGAGAGGCCGCTGCCGAAATCGTTCCGGAACCCCTGGAGATCCCGGACCCGCCCACGGCGTTTCTCTTGATCAATGATTATCCTTGGTCGACTCTGGGACCTTACCGCGAGGCGGTTCTCGGCGTGAACGTGCTCTTTCGGGGCGAGCCCCTTCACTATCTCACCCACCTCATGCTGGACCGGGAAGTACCGGTGCTCGCGGGCCGCGAGATCTACGGGTTCCCGAAGAAGATGGGCGTCGTGGAATGGATCGCCCAGGACGATCTTCTGGCCGGTTACGTGGAGCGGCCCAGGGGAATCCGGCTCTGCTCCATCGTGTTCCGGCCTGAGGCGCCTCTGGATCCCTTGCCCGACGGCACTCCTCTTGTGACCTGCGGGCTCAGGATCCTGGCCAGTCCCGAGAAGGGCCGCGATCACTCCTCGGTCGAGCTCATCCGGACGGAGATGATCTTGAACTCCGCTCAGGTCTGGGCCGGCACGGGCAACTGCCATTTCACCGGAGCCTCGGCTCTGGATCCCTGGCACCGGCTTCCGGTTCGGAAGATGGTGTCGGCGACGCACATCGTGGCGGACTTCGTGCTGTCGACCGGGACCGTACTGGCAACCCTCTGACGCGAGAGGAGGCACGATGGGCAAATTCGAGCAAGGCCTCGATCGACGCCCTGCCAACGATCAGCCTCTGACCCCTCTCACCTTCGTGGAGCGTTCGGCCTGGATCTACCGGTCCAAGCCAGCAGTCATTTACGGCGACCGGAAGATCCTATACCCGGAGTTCTACGCCCGCTGCCGAAGGCTGGCCTCGGCGCTGAGAAGATCCGGGGTCGAAGCCGGAGACACGGTTTCGGTTCTCGCCCCGAACATCCCGGCCATGCTGGAAGCCCATTTCGGCGTCCCCATGGCCGGGGCCGTGCTGAACACGATCAACATTCGGCTGGACGCCCGCACGATCGCGCAATGCCTCGAGCACGGAGAGGCCAAGGTATTCCTTGTGGACCGGGAGTTTTCCGCGGTCGCGGGCGAGGCTTTGGCCATGCTGTCTAGCAAGCCCGCCGTGATCGACATCGAGGATCCGGAGACGCCCCCAGGGAAGCGGCTCGGCTCGCTGACATACGAGGCGCTCTTGAAGGAAGGCGACCCGGAATTCGCCTGGACGCCCCCCGAGGACGAATGGGCGCCGATCGCCTTGAACTACACCTCGGGCACTACGGGCAATCCCAAAGGAGTCGTATACAGTCATAGGGGTGCGTATCTGGCCGGCCTCTGTAACCCCCTGGTGATGGAGATGTCGCCCCGGTGCGTGTACCTCTGGACGTTGCCCATGTTCCACTGCAACGGCTGGTGTTTCACGTGGGGCGTCACCGCAGTGGGCGGCACCCATGTCTGCCTGCGCAGGGTCGATGCCGGACCGGTCTTCGGCCTGATCCGCGAGCACCGCGTCACGCACCTGTGTGGGGCGCCCATCGTTCTGAACACTCTGGCGAGCGCCCCCGAAGCACAGGGGCTCAGGTTCGAGCACAGGGTGCGCATCGCGACAGGTGGCGCGGCGCCTCCGAGCCGGGTGATCGCGGCCATGGAGCCCATGAACATCGAGGTGATTCACCTTTACGGGCTCACCGAAACATACGGCCCGGCAACCCTGTGCGCATGGCAGCAGGAGTGGGACGCTTTGGACCAGGAAGCAAGGGCCAGAAAGAACGCGCGCCAGGGCGTTCTGTACCCCTCTCTTGCCGCCGTGCGTGTGGCAGATCCGGCCACCCTGGAGCCGGTGCCGGCCGACGGCGAGAGCATGGGCGAGATTTTGCTGCGGGGCAACACGATCATGCGGGGCTACCTCAAGAACCCCGAGGCCTCTGAGGAGGCTCTCGGCAGCGGGTGGCTGCGGACCGGGGATCTGGCTGTCCTGCATCCGGACGGGTACCTGGAGATCAAGGACCGTTCGAAGGATATCATCATCTCGGGCGGCGAGAACATTTCCAGCGTGGAGGTGGAGGAAGCCCTGTATAGACATCCGGCGGTTCTCGAGGCGGCCGTCGTGGCCCGGCCGGACGAGAAATGGGGGGAGACGCCGTGCGCCTTTGTCAGCCTGAGACCCGGCGCGTCCGCCACGGCCGAAGAGATCCAGGAATTTCTCCGGAATCACCTGGCCCGTTACAAGATCCCCAGGACCGTGGTGTTCCAGGAGCTGCCCAAGACCTCGACGGGCAAGGTGCAGAAGCACATCCTGCGGGAGCGGGCAAAGAGCCTCTGAGGGATCGTAGGTTTCAACCGGGGGCGAGAGACGATCGGAATGGGGGAAAGGCCATTTTAGGTGTCTCCCGCGGATATCGGCTCCTTCTCTTCTATCTCTCACGAGGTCGGGATGAGGCAATACGTTCAAGGATGACGAACAGGATGCCGGTGGCGAGCATCGTGCCACCCCACCAGATCCTGGGCTCAAGATGGCCGAGCACGGTTTTGTGTGGCTGCGAGCACTGAAGGAGACCTGTTGCCAGAATGAGCGCGCCGAAGGTGGAAAGGACAATGCCCACCCAGGTCCAGATCGAGATCCTTTCCTTGTTGTGAGGATCCTTTTCCGGCATGGCCTGATTCCCTCACCAGAAATAGAGGTTCAGAAATACGCAGCAGGCCAGAGAGACCGCTGCCCAAAGAAGGGGCCTTTTGTACCAGCAGATCTTTTCTGAATCCGTTTTCCCTGTAAGCCCCCGGACAAGGCCTACAAGCTCGGAGTCCTTCTTGGGCTTCGTGACCAGGGAGATCGCCACGGTCAGCATCAGGGTCACGGCCCAGGCCCAAAAGGCACGCCAGAGATTGGCCCCCATGTCTGAAGGGACACGGGAGAAAGTCAACCAGTAAGCATCCATCCAGCCGAACTTTAGGGCAAGAAAGAGGAAGAAGGATGTGACCATGCCCACCAGTAGCCCCCAGAATGCGCCGTCCGGAGTGGCCCTCTTCCAAAACATTCCCAGCAGCATGGTTGCGAACAAGGGAGCGTTCACCCAGGAGAAGATCGCCTGGATATAGTCCATGATGGACTGATACCCCATGGCCACGTAGGCCGTCACGATGGACAGGAGGATGCCTACGACTGTCGTCATCCTCCCGACCCAGACGAGATGCTCTGCGGACGCATTCTTCTTGATGAGCGCCCTGTAGATATCATAAGTCCAGACCGTGTTGAAGGCCGAAACGTTTCCGGCCTGGCCGGCCATGAATCCGGCCAGCAGGGCTGTTACGCCCAGCCCGAGCAAGGCCTCCGGGTAGTACCGGGAGATGAGAAGCGGCAGTACGGCGTCGTAAAAGAGCCCCCCATCTTCTTTCTGAGGGATCACGAAATCGGTTCCAGGCGTTTGGGCCAGCTTCCACCCCACCAGCCCGGCCACCACGACGATGAAAGGAAGCGCCATCTTGAAGAAGCTTGCGATGATGGGGGTGAGTCTGGCCGAGTGGAGGTCCCGTGCGGTGAAGGCGCGCTGGACCAGGAGGAAGTCCGTGGTCCAGTATCCGAAGGAGAGCACCCAGCCCAGGCCCAGCACGATGGGGACCCAGGTCACGGCCATGGGGTTCATCCCCGGATCTGCCGTGGTGGCCCACAGGGAACTCATCTCCCTGGGCAGGTCGGCCAAGATAGAGTTGAGCCCGCCCATCTCCACGAGTCCCAGGATAGAAACCAGGAAAAGCCCGAACCAGATCAGGAAGAACTGGATGATCTCGGTCAGGATGGCCGAGAGCAGCCCGCCCAGGGTGATGTAAATCGCGATGGAGCCTGCCGAGACCCAGATGGAGGCGTCCATGTCCCATCCGATGAGGAGGTGGAAGGTCAGGGCCATCAGGTAAAGGTTGATCCCGGACATGAGCACGGTCATGACCGCAAAAGAGAAGGCGTTGAGCAGGCGGTTCTTCTCGTCGAAGCGGAGTCGGAGATACTCGGGGATGGAGTGGATTCGGCTGCTGTAGTAGAAGGGCATCATATAGAGGCCTAGGAAGAGCATGGCCGGTATGGCGCCGATCCAGTAAAAGTGGGAGACGAACATGCCGTATTTCACCGTCCCGCCGGTCCAGCCCAGAATTTCTAGGGCTCCCAGGTTGGCGGATACAAAGGCGATGCCTGCGACCCAGGAGGAGTTCCTGCGGCCGGCCAGGAAGAATTCGTCTTCTCTATCCCCGAACCGCTTGAGATAGAGACCGATCCCCAGGATGAACACGAAGTAAAGGATGATGATGATCCAGTCTACCGCTCCAAGGTGAATGGCCGTCATGTCTGTGCCTTCCGGAAAAGAGCAGCTTTTCAAAAGGTGACCTCAACTGCAGCCTGAGAATAGTACATGGAGTCGTCCGCTGTGAGCAGAATCTCGTTTTGAAGGGCTCCTCCTGCTTTGCCAGGGACAAAGACGCCGCCGAGAACGATGACGCGCGCAGCGTCTGCGAGGCGCCAGAAAAGACCCGCGTCCAGCTCGGCACCCAGCGTCCGGCCTCCCCCCGCGAACCTCTTCTCGAGGACCATGCCGTAGCCGGTGACTCCGAACGCCTCCAGGGTCTTGGCAAGGGGCAGACGGCAGAATACGCTCGCGATCAAGGCCCCTGCTTTCGAGACGGCTGCCTTCTCGTCCAAGTTGTCGTACTGGTCCATGATCCAGTTCTGCGTGAGGATGAGGGTCCGACTCTTGGACAGCCCGGAGTACTGGAATCCGGTATCGAGACCGTTGTGAGGGTCTCCATCGTCCGGGCTCAAGAAGAGGAGGTTTGATTCGAGAGCGGCCCTTCCGATTGAAAAGCTGCCGTGGATCTGCAAGGCTCCGGCAAGGATGTCCAGATCCCGATTGTTGATGGACTGGTTCTGCCATCTGCCCGCCTCCAGAACCGCGTCCAGCTCCCATGTGCCCCAACGATTCAGATCCAGGGCAAAGTTGACGCAAGGGGCCCACAGGAGCTTGGGTCTGTTCACATCCGTGCGGTCCCACTGGAAGAAGAGGGCCAGGTGCAGCCGCGTCTCCTGCCAGGCTGGGAGGACGGTGTCCAGGGCGAAGACGAAGTTGTCGTTTTGAAAGTTATTCTCCTCAAAAGAGAATCCCTCGTAGACCGTATCCGGGACCTGAAGCGCGGTGAAGCGCACTTCCAAAGAGTCGTCTCGATAGAAGGCGTGCAGGGCCCCCACGTATTTCTCCAGAAAGAGCAGGGTCGGGTCATGGATGTACTGGAATCCCACGCGCGTTCCGTAGCCTTTCCAAGGAAGACAGAGCTGCGTCCAAAGTTCCTTCTGGATGTAGACGGGCCGAGTTTCGACGACCTCGGGAATGGGCTCCTGGTCCGAGCGGCTCCAGAAGGCCTTGCCCACCTCTGCGTAGTACTGAACCCGCACGGACCGGCTGATGTCCCAGGTGAGTCGGGGAAAGAGGGTCACGTCCACATAGCCCACAGACTGTCCGTATTCGTTGAATAAAGGCTCGGTGTCGTCGAAGTCGCTGTCATTCTTCCAGAGAAAGAAGGTGCGCAGGCTGCCCGAGAAAGTGGGGAATCTCTCTTGCCTGAAGGTCTCCTGCAGGTCAATGCCCTCCGTTGCGCCCAGGGTTGCGTGAAAAGAAAACAGACCGAGCAACAGGCTCAGGACGGGCAGAAGGCATCTTTTCATCTTTCCAATCCCCCCCTTCGTTTCTCCTCTCTGTTCGTTTCTCGCCCGGCTCGCCCCTGTCGTCACGGGTTCGTGATCACCTCTTTTCCTCGGAAGAAGTATTTCCAGTCTCGGTCCCCGTAGTCCGGGTAGGGGGGGCGGATCCGGAGATTGTGCAGGGTCCCGGGATCCAGCTTGTGAGGATAGTAATAGAGGATGAAGCGGTCAGGATCGTAGTAGCAGTGCCCGTCTGAGAGGTAAACATAGAAGCCGTCCGGATACTGGATGGGCGGGACGAAGATTTCGCTGGGCGCATCCGTCTCCCGCGTCTTGAAGGTAACCTCGAATTCACGCCTCGGATCCGGGATATAGGCGTCCGGGTCATAGTAATGAAAGTCCGAATAGAAGTGCATGGAGACGGGCTTGCCGCTCAAGAACCGCGGATAGGGCCGGCTGTATGCCAGCGCGGACCTCGGCTTTCGGTCCGGTCCCAGCAAAGAGAAATCTTCTTTGTTCCACCCTTCACCGTTCTCCATCGTGTTCTCAGGGGAATAACACCACTGAATGTGATGCAGAAACATCTTCTCGAAGGACTCGAAGTAACGATCCAGGACCACGGAGGATACTTCGTAGTCCTGGGTCATGGACGTCTCGATGCCGCCGAAGTTGAAGTAGGTGCCGAATTCCCCGATCACGGTTGGGGGATTGCCGAGGCTGAAGGTGGACGGCTCGACGGCCTTTTGGATTTCGGAGGTATAGTCACGGAAGAACTTTTCCTCCACGGTGAAGACCCGGGGGTTCTTGTTCATGCCGATTTCAGGGTAGATGTCGGTATAGTAGTGGGGCGCATAGGCCATTTGGTGGAACCCCTCGGGACGGAGCATGGGAAAGGCCATCATTCCGGCGATGCCCGTGTCTGAGAGGCCCAGGGAAAGTTCGACGAAGAGGATCGCGTCCGGGTCCTCCTCTAAAATCACGTCGCCCACCTTCTTGTGGAAGGGCTGGAGATAATTCCGATTAAAGTTAAAGTTGAGAGCGAGTGCAGCGTTGATGTCCGGCTTGTATTTTGAGGCCGTGGCCTGGGGGTAGAATCCAGACTGCACGATCTGGGCGGTGCTCCTGGGAACCAGGTCGTATTGCCGGAGGACGTCGCGAAGCTTCTTTGCCGCCTCTTGGGTGGTCCCTTGCCTCACGAGTTCCCCTGTGAGATCTTCGAGCAGTGCGTTCACCTGGGCATCCGTGAGCACGCCGCCGGGGGCAGAGGCGGCCTCTCTCCAGGACAGCGCGTAGAGCGTGAATATGATGTAGATGCCCGTGGGTTCATTCAGAATGTCGTAGCCGAGGACATTGGGATACTTGGACACTCTGCGCGCGACTTGTCTCCAGGCCTCTGCAAAGTGATCCTGCAGGTAGACCTGGATGTTCTTTTCCACACCATCCTCCGTGACCTTGTACTCGGGGTAGATCTGGCTGCCGGCAAAGAAGGTGGCAAAGCAGCGGTTGACGTCCAACGAGAGGAAAGCGTTGATTCCCCACAGCGTGAAGGGGAAGAAATCGGTTGTGTATTTGGATTTTGGGGTTTTTTTCACGCAGTCGGGCGGCAGTCCCCAGGAGTCGCCGTATACTTCCTTCTCCGGTAGGCAAAGCTGTACGACCCATTTGGGGGCTCCGTCCCCTCTGACGATGTTGTTTGGGCTGGCCTGGGCCGCTTTGCACTCGGAGTCGTCTTGCGCGCAGCAGGCCCAATGACTTTTGGGCAGGCTGCAGGTCTTGGCCTTTTCGATATCGTCCTGGTCCTCGAGAGAGAGGCCGTCCGAGCAATCGTAGAACAACTGGTTTATGTGCCGGGAGAAGAGATCCTGGTGCATGTCCATCAGGCAGTAGATCCCATACTCGTTTGCCTTGGCCACGATCGCCTCGATGAAGTCCAGATAGGCCTGATCGTATTCGCCGGGCGCGTTCGGCTCGATGGCTTCCCACGTCATGACGAGACGGATGGTGTTGAAGCCGAGTCTCTGAAGCTGCTGGAAGTGCCAATCGGCCTCGTCGAGCGGAAACGGCTTCCCCACGTAGGAGATCGGTTTGTAGACCGCGGGGAACTTGGAGCTTCCGCTGACGTTGGCCCCGTGGACGAACAGATAACGCCCGTGGGCATCTTTGAAGTAGGAAAGATGGGTGGTAATCCTCGTTAGGTCCTCCTCGAACTGGTCCGTCAGGGTGTAGTCGCTGCCGCACGAGGCGACGAGGAACAAGAGGAGTAAGGTGAAGAAGCGGGGCCAAATCCTTCGTGTCGAGGCATTCATGGAAGGAGTCCTCCTGAGAGCAAAGAGGGGATCCCGTTCTCGCGCAGGATTCAGGTTGGCGACCTCGATCCGTCCTTCTGCCCGCGCTGCCCGACGTATCATAACCAAATGGCGGGGATGAGAGAAGATCTCGGATCCACCGAGGAATTCTCTGGTGTCCCTCGAAACTCCCTATCGATGTCCCACACGCGCACGCGGCAGATGGGGGTTATTTCACCACCCTGCCTGGATGTTTTTCCCTTGGCACGCTCTTGTGCCTTCTGGTATGGTCTGAAACGTTCGAAATGAGATTCTTGGCAAGTCCATCGCCGTGTTCTAACCGTGCGGAAACGGGGGACGATCATGAACATGAACCGTCGAGCCTTCTTGCAGTCGGTGGCGGCTGGTCTGACCCTTGGCGCCGTCGGGTGCGGCGATTCCCAGAAAACGTCTCGGGGCACGGGCCAGACGCCGGCCACCGACTACTTCGGCCGGATTGCCGCCGATCTCGACGCCGCGGGGATCGGCACGCCCAGGATTTTCGTGGACCTCGACCGGCTGGACGAGAACGCCGCGGAAATCCTCTCCAAGGTGGGAAGCGATCGGTACCGCATCGTCGAGAAGTCTCTGCCGTCGCTGGATCTGCTCGCCTATGTGCAGGAGCGCACCGGCTCGAACAAGTTCATGGTGCTTCACCTGCCTTTCTTGCCCGCGATCCTCGCTGCCTTTCCGAACGCCGACGTGCTCATCGGCAAGGCGCAGCCGACCGCAGCGGTCGAAAGTCTGTTTGACGGATTGTCGAGGGCGGAGTGGCCGTCCGTCGCGTCGCGGGTGCAGTTCATCGCCGACAGTCGTTCCCGCCTCGATGAACTCGCGGCTCTGGCTCGGCGTCTGCGCCTCACCCTCAGGGTGTCCGTCGAAATCGACGTCGGGCTCCGCAGGAGTGGCGTCACCGAACCCGAAGAACTGCCAGAGGTGCTGGCCGGTTTCCTTGCAAACCCGGACACGGTCCGATTCACCGGCTTTCTAGGCTACGACGGCCACGTGGCCCATGTGCCGGTCCTATGGGGGGCGGCTCTCGATTGGGTCTGGGCCGCATGGGAGGAGGCCACCGCCCGGTTCGAGTCGTTCATCCACGTTTTGCGCTCCCAGTTTCCCCAGCTCGTGGGGGACGACCTTGTCTTCAACAGCGGGGGAAGCGCCTCGTATCCGATGTACCAGAGCGGTCCGGTCAACGACGTGGCGATCGGCGGCGGCGTGCTCAGGCCCGCAGCGTACCCGGACGTTTTCTGCGGGGTGCTGCAGCCCGCGATCTTCATCGCGACGCCTGTGCTCAAGCAGTATCCGACTGGCATGCTGCCCTTTCTCACTGCGGAGCAGAGCGCGAGAGTCCTGCAATACAAACAGGGGATCGCGATTTACGGCGGCGGCTGGGCGGCGAACTTTGTCTCGCCGGCCGGGCTGGAGATGGCCCCCCTCGTGTCGGATCCTGAGAACCAGAACCTCGTGCCCAATCAGTCCCTGGTCACGGCGCCCCAGGACGTCATCCTGAATCCAGGCGATTGGGTCTTCCTGCATCCGAAACAGAGCGACGCGCTGTTCCAGTTCGAGGAGATTCTGCTCGTGCGCGGGGGCCGTCTGCAGAAGGACAAGTGGAAGGCCTATCCGAGGCGTTACTGACACTAGGGGTTGGACTGCCCCCCTTGGCCTTGAAGGTGTTGACCGTTTGTGCCAGGATACGCCTGCTGACGGGCCGTGCCGAAAGCGCGATCGATTCGAGAGACGGTCTCGCACCATTCCGGATTGCCGCGTTCCGCTCGAAGGGGGGTGCCATGGGATTCGTGAAAACCCGCAAGGAACTCGACCGCTACTACAGCCTCGGCGTCAGAACCTTCTGGGACGCTGTCATGATGGGAGTGCTGTTTTCGGGCGAGCCCGACCGGTTGGCGGCTCTCCTTCCGCCTCCTTTAGAACAGGCCGACGATCCTGGCGGCCTTATCTTCATCGCCGAGTATCCGAAGACCAATCTCGGCCCCGGCTACCGCGAGGCCGCCCTGTTCCTGCGCTGCAAGTACCAGGGGCAGGCCGGCAGCTATTGTCTTTCCATGCCGATCACGAACGAGGCCCGGATGCACAACGGCCGGGACGTGTTCGGCTTTCCGAAAAAACTCGCTGCCATCCACCTCGAAAGGTCCGGTTCCCACGCCCGGGGCTGGGTGGAAAGAGCGGGCGTGCGCTTCGTCGAGATCGAGGCCGAGCTCGAGGCTGAAATTCCGGAGTTGCCCCAGACGGGTCCAACGTTCCTTTTCAAGGCCATGCCGCGGATCGACCTGACGCCCGGGTTCGACGGTCCTGTGCTTCTGGCGAGTCAGAAAACCGAAATCCGCGCCAAACGGGTCGAGGTCGGCTCGGCTCGCCTCATCCTGCGGCCATCGGCTTTCGATCCGTGGGCCGATATTGGCGACGTGAAGGTGACAGCGGCGTTTCACCTGACAGGGGACGTGACGATGCTGCCGGGCCGGATCCTCGCCGAGGTCGACCCAGAGGCGTTTCTCCCTCATTATTTCAAGATGACGGACTTCCACGTCGGCGACTGACCCCCCACGAAGGAAACATGGAGATGCCGGACTTCTCCCTTACCGACACGCAGCGTGAAATGGTCGAGACCGCGCGCTCCTTTGGCAAGAAGGTTCTCGAGCCGGCCGAAATCGAGCTTGACCGAATCGCGGACCCCGGCGCGGTCTTTCGGGACGAACGGTACTGGGAGGCTCTTTCCGGTTGCTTCCGCCTGGGGTTTCACAAAATGAGCATGGCCGAATCCTACGGCGGACTTGGCCTCGACCCGACGACAACCGGCATGGTCTGGGAGGAACTGGCCCGGTACGGAGCGGGTTTCGCGGCCACCCTGCTTCCTGCGGCCATTGTGCCGCAACTCGTGTGCATCCTTTGCCCGCAGAAGCGGGAGCTCGTGGAGCGTTTCGTTCTTCCTTTCTGCCAGGACGAAACCGGCAGGACGATCAGCGCCTGGGGCAGCAGCGAGCCGGACGTGGGCTCCGACGGCAGCAACTATTATGATGTAAAGGTCCGCCACAGGACCCGCGCGGTTCTTCGGCGAGGCCGGTACGTGCTGAGCGGCACCAAGTCGAACTTCGTCTCGAACGCCGGGATCGCCCACGTTTACCTTGTTTTTGCTTGCGTGGACCCGTCGAGGGGGTTGAGGGGGAGTGGTGCTTTCGTGGTTCCAGCCGATGCGCCGGGCGTGTGCCGGGAAAAGGCCCTGGACAAGATCGGCCTGCGCGTTCTCAACCAGGCCGCCGTGCACTTCGAGGACGTGGAAGTGCCCGAGGAGTACATGATCTTTCCGCCCGGCGACGACTACCCTTTTCTCCACAACGCCATCATCACGGTTGGCAACGTGGGCGTGGGCTACCTCGCGGTGGGGCTCATGCGGGCGGCCTTTGAACAGGCTCTGGCCTACGCCAAGGTGCGCGTGCAATGGGGCAAACCCATCTGCGAACACCAGCTCGTGGCCAGAAAACTCTTCGACGCTTTTGTGGCGATCGAGTCCGCCCGGGCTCTGCTGTGGAAGGCGAGCTGGCTGGCGGCAGCCGGCTTCCCGGGCGATCTCAAGACCAGTCTGGCCGCAAAAGTCTACGCGACTGAACAGGCGGTGCGGCACACGGCCGAGATGGTGCAGGTCCTGGCCGGGTACGGCATCTCACGGGAATACCCCCTGGAAAAGTACGCCCGGGATGCCAAGCTCCTGCCGATCATGGACGGCACGAACGAGACCCTTCTGGTGAAAGCCGCAGCTCAGCTCTGAGAGATTTTGAGAGAGCCAAAGTCATTCAGGATAACGAAACCATCGTCATTGTTCGTGACGCCTCCCACTTCTCGTGCCCGGCATCCTGCAGTCCATTTCTGTCGGGTTGAAGCCAGTTCAAGCGTTCCCTGGATACGACCGATCTTGGGAGCTGGCCTTCCTTAGCTCCGCAGCGGCGGACGTCCGGCTCACTGAGCGCCCTTGCCGCCGCCATCGGTAGCTGCCAAAATGGCCCTACCGCCTTTTGACGCAAGGGGGGGCCGTGTCGAAAAAAGAGCTTCTCGCATGCATGATCGCAGGCGCGACGGTTTTCCTTCACGGCTGTGGAGAAGAGTTGCCGGTGTCTGCATCGGAGCCGGGCCAGGAAAGACCGGTTTACACCGAGTCCCGGGAGCCGTGCGACTCCTTTGATCCGTATCGCAACCTGTACTTCGGCGACCTGCACGCCCATACAAGCCTCTCCCACGAGACCTGGCTGCTGGATATCCGCGCCACACCCCGCGACGCTTACCGATTTGCCCGTGGGGAGCCCACCCGCCTGCCGCCCCTAAACGAGGACGGGCAGGGCACGCGCTGGATTCAGATCGACCGTGCCCTGGATTTCGCGGCGGTTACGGACCACGGGGAATTCCTCGGCGAAGTCAAAGCCTGCGTGACCGAGGGCTCGCCGGGATACGACTCGATCCCCTGCGCGATCTACCGGGGAAGGAATCTCCTGAGCGAGATCGTCATGGCCTTTCCGACCGCAACGGCGACTCCTAAACGCTCCGCGGACATCTGCGGGCCGGAGGGAACAATCTGCCTCGACCTGGCCCGAGAGGTTTGGCATCAAGTGGTGGAGGAGGCCGAGGAGGCCTATGACCGCAGCTCCGCTTGCTCGTTCACCACGTTTGCTGCCTACGAGTACACGGGCATGCCGGCCGCAGCCAACTTTCATCGCAATGTGATTTTTCGAAACGCCTCCGTGCCCGACCTTCCGGTTTCGTATTTCGAGGAGCCCATGGCCGACGGACTCTGGGCGGCTCTTAACAGAGAGTGCCTCGAAGACCTGCCGGGCTGCGACGTTCTGGCCATTCCCCACAATTCCAACGAGAGCAACGGCAACAAATTCGACCTCGATCCTTGGAAAGGCCCAGAACTGGATTGGCTAAGGGAACGTGCGGCGGTGCGGGCGGCGATGGAGCCCGTCGTCGAGATTTTTCAGAACAAGGGCGATTCGGAGTGCATGAACGGGCTCGCAGGCGTGCCCGGAGAGCCGGATCCCCTTTGCGATTTCGAAAAGCTCCACAAACCTCCTTTTGCCGACTGTGGGGAAGGGGCCGGTTTCGGGGGTGTGGTCGGAGTGGGATGCGTGTCCCGTCTCGATTTCGTGCGAAATGTGCTTCTGGCCGGACTCGAGATCGAGGAACGACTGGGAGTGAATCCCTACAAACTGGGAATCGTGGCAAGCACGGATACGCACAATGCGGCCCCAGGGCTTGTGACGGAGGATCGCTACCCAGGCCAATGGGGGATTCGGGAGAGCACGCCGGAGCAGAGGCTCGGTTCCGGAGGGATCACCCATCAAGGTGTGGTCACGAATCCAGGAGGCCTGACCGCGGTCTGGGCTGTGGAAAACTCCCGAGATGCGATCTTCGAGGCCTTGCGCAGGCGCGAGACCTACGGGACGAGCGGGCCCCGAATCCGGGTTAGATTTTTCGCGGGCTGGGACTTTCCCGAGAGCCTGTGCGAAGATCCCGATGCCGATCGAATTGGCTACCGGAGGGGGGTTCCCATGGGAGGGGACCTTCCCCCAAAGCCGGCTGGGGCGGACAATCCCACTCTGTATGTCTGCGCTGAGGCGGACCCTCTGGGCGCCCCGTTGCAGCGGATTCAGATCATCAAGGGCTGGATCGATTCGATCCGAGGGCCGATGCTCCGGGTCTTCGATGTGGCGGGAGATCCGGCCAATGGAGCGACCGTGGACATTGGGACGTGCCAAGCCCTGGGCGCGGGCTTCAGCAGGCTTTGCACGGTCTGGACCGACGCGGGGTTTCACCCCGGGGAGCGAGCCTTCTACTACGCCCGGGTGATCCAGAATCCCACGTGCCGGTGGAGCACCCACGAGTGCAACCGGCTAGCGCCAGAGGAACGGCCGCCTGCTTGCCAAGACCCGGACGTTCCTAAGGTCATTCAGGAGCGGGCTTGGACCTCGCCCGTCTGGTATCGTCCGTAAGCCTAAAGGGGGGGCTTGATTCACCCTATGGCGGGGCCCCCGAAAAAAAACCAATCGCTTCCCGCCCTTCTTGACGTTGCCCCGGCGCTTTTCTGGAGATACCCCGAATCTAGGCTAACTTCCAGGTTTTCCATCCGGACACGACGGTCACGCCGACAGCTAGATCGTAGGGTGCCGACACAGGGCACGCAACGTAAGCCCTCTGCACCTGTTCGTGGCCATAAAAGGCCTCGAGCCTCCGGATGCCTTGAAGGGCTTTTTCGTCCGGCCTTTCTGCAAGCTTGCACTCTACCGGGAAGAGTTTTTGATTTTTTTCCAGAATCAGGTCGACCTCGTTTCCCCCCTGGTCCCGCCAGTACCAGAGGTTCATGCTGGGTTCGTGCCAGTCCCTCCACCGGAGCCATTGGACGATGACGTAGTTCTCCCAGAGGGCGCCTGCCTGCCTGGAAGACCAGAGGGCCTCTGCGGAGCTGAAGCCCATGAGAAAGGCCGCGAGCCCGGTATCGGTGAAATAGAGCTTCGGGGTTTTGACCAGTCTCTTGCCTAAGGACTTGTGATAGGGCTCGAGAAGAAAAACCTGGTTGGATGCCTGGAGCACGCTCATCCATTGCTTGGCCGTCGTTGGCGATATTCCGACATCCCTGCCGATCTCGGACAGGTTCAACGTCTGTCCGCAGCGGGCGGCGCAGGCTCGGATGAAACGCTCAAAATCTCTGAGGCTGCCGATGTTGAGCAAGTTGCGGACGTCTCTCTCCAGGTAAGTGGTCACGTATCCTTGATACCACCGCTCCCGTGACGGTGGATGATCTGGGTCCGCCCACAGAGCCGGGAACCCCCCTCTCCACAAGAATTCCGGCCAGGAATGGCCCTTGCGGATCCTTCTTGCCTGATCCCACTCGCTGCCCGACAGACCAAGAAAAGGGATAATTGCCGCACGCCCTGCCAGACTGTCTGCAACCGCGCTCATCAACAGGAAGTTCTGGGAACCGGTCATGACGAACAAGCCGTTTTTCCCCTTATGGGCGTCCACATACGTTTTGATGTGGCGGAAGAAAGAGGGCGCGTATTGGACTTCATCCAGCACGACCGGAGGGGGATACTGGCGGAGAAAGTCCTGAGGTCTTGTCTCGGCCGCCTCAGCGTTCGTGGCTACGTCCAGGCTCACGTACACATGGTTCGGAAAGGTCTTTTCGAGCAAGGACGTTTTGCCGACCTGACGAGGACCTATCAGGACAAGGATAGGGAATGACGCTGCGATGCGGTACAGTTCGGGGGTGATTTCTCTTTCGATCCACACGATGAGATTTTTAAAGAACAACTTTAAAATTGTCAAGAGATTTCTTTAAAAAATTTCGTCCTACTGTTCCGGCCTTTATAGGCCCTCTTGCCGACAGTTTCAGGGCGGGCTCGGGTCATGTCAGGCCGCCTCGCTCGAGGAGTCGGTCGGCCAGGGTTCGGATTCGCTCGGCCATGAACAAGCGGTCAAGCCATCTAGACGGTATGCCGCCCTCGCCGTAGTAGGCTCCAGCCACTTGGCCGCACACTGCGGCGGTCGTATCCGCGTCGTCACCCAGGTTGGCCGCTTGGAGGATGGCCTCTTCAAAGTTCTCGGACTGATGGAAGCACCACAAGGCGGCTTCCAAGCACTCGACGACGTATCCGGTTCCCCGGACTTGGTTCCCCTCCTTTTCGAGATAATCTCCGCGTGCGATGGAAAGAATCCTTTCGCTTTGAAAGTCTCCTTCGCCATGCTCCTTCAGGATGCTCTGTTTCTCGGCGCCGGAAAGGGCTGTGAAAAGAATGGCGCCCAGAAGTCGGCAGGCCTCAATGCACTCCAGGACGCCGTGGGTGGTGCGGGAGCTTTTGCCGGACATTTCCACGATCCGGTCCCGATCGGGGTAGAAAAACATGGGAACCGGAGCTAGGCGCATGATGCAGCCGTTTCCCGCGGAACGGGGATCGGTTGGGCCTGCAAAGGGGTCTCCGGTCCTCTGGAATGTTTCCAGTGCGGCTCGAACGGTGCCTCCAATGTCAAAGCATCTTCCGGTGCTGCTGAGATAGCCCTCTCGGCTCCAGCGGCAGTACCGTTCCATCTGGTCCCGAGCATCGAACCCGCCCGTCTGGATCAGGCTCTCTGCCAGGCAGAGGGCCATGGACGTGTCGTCGGTCCACTGACCGGGCTTAAGTCGAAAAGGCCCGCCACCGACCATGTCCGACACGGGCGGAAAGGTTCCTCTCGGTCGAAATTCCACGGTGGTTCCCACGGCGTCGCCGCAAGCGAGCCCCAGAAGGCATCCCCTGAATCTTTGCCGCAGATCAGGTTTCATGAGAGGCGCCAGCAACGGTTTTGGGCAAAGGGAACCAACCCCTCGGGGGAATTGGTTCAGTCAGGCTTATTGTACAGACGTCGGGATTCCACCGTAAAGCTGGATGCCCGCCTGCCGGTCAAGGAACAATCGAGGCGCTTTTTCCCGGCACGGGGCCTCTGGATCTTTTTTCCGTCTGGGAAGACCCGGAACGCCCGAGAAGGGTCCTGTTGGATATCTCCACCCGGATTCATTATGTTAAGAGGGCTGACTGGACGGGGCTGCCGGAGGCGCTTCGAGTGCATGGACCGGCGACGTTCGGGGCTGCTTTCCGCCTTTCCCTTCGGATCTTCGCAATCATGGATCTGCTGGTCGTCATCTTGTCTTTTCCGATTTTGGGCGCCATGGCTTCCTCGGTCGGAGCCAGACGGGGGCGCCGAGCCGCAGCCTGGATTGCAGGATTCTTCCTGGTTGCTCCGCTTTTCGCTCTGCTCGCGGCGTCTCCGAGGATCTTGGCCGGGTTTGTCCTGGAGTGGCGCCGCCCCTGGATTCCTTCGATCGGGTTGGAAGCCGCCTTCCGTCTCGACGGCCTCTCCTTGGTTTTCTGCGGTCTTGTCCTGGCCATGGGGGTGCTTGTGGTCCTGTACGCCCACTACTACATGCCCATGGCAGACCGGATGGGGAGGTTTTACGGTCTGCTGCTCCTTTTTGCCGGGTCCATGGTCGGTCTGGTCCTGGCCGATGATCTTCTGATCCTGTTTCTTTTCTGGGAGTGTACCAGCGTTACGTCTTTCCTGCTGGTGGGATATCACCAGAGCTCGGCCGAGGCACGCCGAGGGGCCCGTATGGCACTGGCGGTCACGGCGGGCGGAGGGCTTGCGCTGCTGGCCGGGTTTTTGCTGCTCGGCCATGTCTGTGGGACCCAGCGCATATCGGATATCCTGGCCATGGGCGATACGGTGCGCGGCCACGGTCTGTATGGGCTGGTCCTGGGTCTCATTCTTTTGGGCGCTTTCACCAAATCGGCCCAATTCCCCTTTCATTTCTGGCTGCCGGCAGCCATGGCGGCGCCGACACCCGTAAGCGCATATCTGCACTCGGCCACCATGGTGAAAGCAGGCGTGTTTCTGCTCGCCCGGCTGTTCCCGGTTCTTTCCGGCACACCTCTTTGGTTCTATCTCGTTGGGGGGGTAGGTCTGTCCACGCTGCTTCTGGGAGCGTACATTGCTCTTTTCAAACACGACCTCAAAGAGCTCCTGGCGTACTCCACGGTGGGCCATCTGGGGCTCATCACCCTTCTTTTCGGTTTCGGCACGCCCATGGGCGCCGTGGCCGGCGTGTTTCATATTCTGAACCACGCCACGTTCAAGGCTTCTCTCTTCATGGCCGCGGGCATCCTCGACCACGAGACGGGAACGCGTGACATGCGCCGCCTGAACGGGCTGTGGCGCCATATGCCTCATACCGCCCTGCTCGCTACGGTTTCGGCTGCGGCCATGGCCGGCGTGCCGCTCCTCAACGGTTTTCTCAGTAAGGAGATGTTTTTCGCTGAAGCGGTTCATCAGGAGTGGCTCGGCGCCGGAAGCCGGGTCCTGACGATCGCCGCCATCCTGTCGGGCCTCTTCTCGGTGGCTTACTCGCTTCGGTTCATCCACGACGTTTTCTTCGATCGGCCATCGGGGGTTCTCCCCCGGCAGCCCCATGAACCGCCCCGGTGGATGAGAATTCCGGTGGAAGTCCTGATGGGCCTTTGCATGGTCGTGGGTGTTCTGCCTGAGCGGGTCGTGCGGCCTTTGTTGGATGTGGCAGCTGGCGCAGTCTTGCAAGGGGCGTTGCCCGAGTATTCCCTGGCCCTCTGGCACGGGTTTACGCCGGCCGTGTTCATGAGCGCCGCTGCCTTGATCGGAGGTGTGACGCTTTACGCTTTCCGGACCCGTGTGTTTCGTCTTCACGACGCCTACTTCCCTGTGTGGACAGGAGGAGACCTTTACGATCGACTGGTCAAGGCGCTGTTCTCCGCAGGAAGCCGTCTAACGGGGTGGCTGGACAACGGGTCCCTTGGAAGGTACACCGCGGTCCTCGTTGGCTCCGCTGTTCTTGTCGCTGGCTGGCCGTTTCTCGATCGGGACCGATGGCTGTTCGGGTCGGTTGCCCTCTCCAGAATCGACGGCCCGAGCGTGGTGGCTTCGGTTCTGCTGATCCTTACGGCTTTTGCCGCAGTGCTTTCCCGGGCGAGGCCGCTAGCTGCAATCGTCAACCTGGGAGTCGTGGGTCTTGTGGTGACCCTGGCCTTTGTGCATTTTTCAGCTCCAGACCTGGCTCTCACCCAGATCGCGGTGGAAATGGTCTCCACGGTTCTTCTGCTGCTTGTGCTGTACTATATGCCCCAAGAGTGGAATTCTCGTGCATCGCCAGGCCGGCGGTTCAGAAACACGGTGCTTGCAGGCCTTGCGGGTTTTGGGGCGGCAGCCCTTACGCTGGGGGTGCTCACCCGTCCCTACACGCCCCTTTCGGAGTACTATCTGGCCGCAAGCAAGCCTCTGGCCGGAGGATCAAATGCGGTCAACGTGATCCTCGTGGACTTCCGAGGCTTCGACACGCTCGGGGAGATCACCGTTTTGGCGATTGCGGCCTTGGGGATTTTCGCCCTCCTGGACGGGCTGAGGCATCATGCGGCTTCGCTCGGACCGAGCCCGCTGAGTCGGGCCGGAGAGGTCCATCCGCCCCTTTTGGCCAATCTTTCCAGACCGCTCCTCCCCTTGGCCCTTTTGGTGGCGGTTTTTCTCTTCCTTCGAGGTCACAACCGGCCTGGAGGAGGATTCGTTGCGGGACTTGTCGTGGCCACGGTCCTCATTCTGCAGCACCTGGCCAGTGGGATCGAGTGGACCCAGGGACGGCTTCGTTTCCGCTTTCTACCCGTAATTGCACTCGGCATCCTGGTCGCGGCCTTGACCGGTATGGGCAGCCTGCTCTTTGTGCGTCCCTTTCTCACCTCGGCGGTCCTGCATGTCCACGTGCCTTTGCTGGGCGAAGGGGAACTGGCGAGTTCTATGGCCTTTGATCTGGGCGTTTTTCTGGTCGTTGTGGGCACGGTCATGTTGATCCTGGTCGGACTGGGCCGGTTGAGCCTGGGGCCGGAACGGGTGCCCCATCCGCAGGAGAGTCGGGGAGAGGCACGCTGATGGAAGGTCTGTACGCGGTCGTCGTTGGAGTCCTGGTGGCTTGCGGGGTGTTTTTGCTCTTGGAGAGCCGGAGCTTTCCTGTGGTTCTGGGGCTCATTCTGGTCTCGTATGCCGTAAACTTGTTTCTTCTTGCAATGGGGCGGTTGCGCACGGACAGGCCTCCTTTGGTCGATCTGGGCGGGCAATTCGCCGATCCGCTGCCCCAGGCCCTGATTCTCACAGCGATCGTCATTGGCTTCGCCATGACGGCTTTCGTCCTCGTATTGGCTTTGCATGCCCGGGCCCTTACAGGCTCTGACGATGTCGACGCTCGGCCTGAGGAGTCTCCATGAATCATTCGGCTGTGGCTCCGATCCTCGTGCCCCTTCTGGCAGGGGCCCTGCTCTTGGCCGGTGCGCGCAGAAGCCTGGCCTGGAAAAGGACGGTCTCGATTCTTGCGTGCCTTTTGAATCTTGCTGCCTCTGCACGTCTCCTAACAGCCGCAGCAAGCGGGTACGGAGGAATCGCCTACGCCGTGGGCGGCTGGCCGCCGCCTTTCGGGATTGTGCTCGTCGTGGATCGGCTGGCGGCGCTCATGACGGTTCTCGTGTCCGTGGTGGCTTTGGCTGCTTTTCTTTACGCTTGCGCAGGCCAGGACGCCCGGGGACGGGGATTCCACGGACTGTTCCAATTTCAAGTGCTCGGGCTGAACGGAACCTTCCTGACCGGCGATCTGTTCAATCTGTTCGTGTTTTTCGAGATTCTCTTGATCTCTTCTTACGGTCTTCTCCTGCACGAGACGCGGCCCGACAGAAGCGTCACGGGATTTCACTACGTTGTGCTCAACCTGATCGGCTCTTCCTTGTTTCTTGTCGCTGCGGGGTTGCTTTACGGAGTGGTCGGTACGCTGAACCTGGCGGATCTCGCCGCCAAGATGCCGAGTGTGGCAGTGGAGGATTCGGGCCTCGTGCGCTCGGCGGCCTTGCTCCTCCTCGTGGTGTTCGGCTTGAAGGGATGCCTGGCGCCTCTTCATTTTTGGCTGCCCCCTACCTATGCCTCGGCCCCGGCTCCGGTGGCGGCCCTGTTTTCTCTGCTGACCAAGGCGGGAGCCTATGCGGTGCTGCGGGTCTGCCCCCTGGTTTTCGGTCCTGGAGCCGGCTCGGCAGCGAACGCGGCCGCTTCTTGGGTGCTGCCTGCGGCACTGGCCACAATCGCAGTGGGCACGGCCGGGCTTCTCGCCTCCAGGAACCTGCGGAAACTCGTCTCCTATCTGGTTGTCCTGTCCATGGGAACTCTTTTTGCGGCGATCGGCCTTTTCCATCTCGAAGGGGTGGCCGCTGGTCTCTACTACTTGATCCACAGCACCGTGGTGTCGGCCGGCCTTTTCCTTCTGGCGGACCTGGTTGCCCGCCGGCGCGACTGCGGAAGCCTGATCGCGCCCGGAAGCCGCGTGGAGCAGGCTTCTCTCCTGGGCACTCTGTTCCTGATTGGAGGGATGGCCGCGGTCGGCATGCCTCCCTTGAGCGGGTTTTTGGCCAAGGTGTGGATTCTCAAGGCGGCACGGGCCGACCCTCTTGGGGCCTGGGTTTGGGCGGTTCTTCTTTTTTCTGGGCTTGCGGGCATTGTCGCCTTGAGCCGGGCCGGGAGTCTCGTCTTCTGGAAAGCCGGATCCGCCTGGAAGCAGAGGCCCGGCGCGGACTCTTTCCTCTGGGTGCCGGTTGCGGGCCTTCTGGCCGTAAGCCCGCTTTTGGTGCTGACGGGAGGCCCTGTAACCGAATACTGTCGCAGGACAGCCGTCGAGCTCTTGAGCCCTGACGGCTATATTTCCGCCGTGCTGGAGTCTGAGACGGCGCGAGGAATCCGATGAAGCGATACGTTCCGCAGCCGATTCTGAGCCTGGTGCTCCTCGTGACATGGGTGATGCTCTCCAACCGGGTCGGGCCCGGGGAAGTCCTGGCGGGCGCTTTGTTCGGACTCGGGATCCCCCACCTTACCCGGGCTTTCTGGCCCGGCCTCAGGCTCGCCCGGCCCTTGCTCGTTGCCCAGTACATAAGTGCGCTCTTGCGGGACATTGCGGTGGCCAACCTCGAAGTCGCCCTTCTCGTTCTGGGCCCGAAAAAGCGCATAAAGCCTGCTTTCGTCCGGTATCCGCTGGAGCTGAAAAACGAGTTCGCGACGATTGTGCTGGCCAGCACGATCTCGCTCACGCCCGGGACCGTGACCGTGGATGTGGACCTTAAGGGGCGCGCCCTGTTGATTCATTGCTTGAACGCGCCGGATCCAGCGGCCCTGGTCCAGCGGATCCGGCGAAAGTACGAAACTCCCCTTAAGGAGATTCTGCCATGATTCTCTCCACCACGGTCTCGCTTGCCTTTTTCATGATCTGCGCGGCCCAGGCGCTGTGCCTGTGGAGACTGCTGCGGGGGCCGGCCATGCCCGATCGGATCCTGGCTCTGGATACGCTTTACATCAACACGATCGCGCTTCTGGTGCTTCTGGGCGTTTACTTTCCCAGCCCGGTCTACTTCGAGTCCGCTCTTGTTCTCGCCATGAGTGGATTCATCTCCACGGCGGCGTTGTGCAAGTATCTGCTCAGAGGCGATGTGATCGAGTGAGGAGAGGGACAGATGCTTTCGGAAATCGCGATTTCGTTCTTCTTGGTTTTGGGTGGGGCCTTTGCTCTCGTGGGTTCCATCGGTCTCGTGCGGATGCCGGACTTCTACATGCGGCTGCACGGCCCCACGAAAGCCACAACACTGGGCATTGGCGGCACCCTCATCGCCTCCCTTCTCTTTTTCCTTCTCCGCGAGGGGACATGGAGTCTCCATGAATTCCTGGTGATCCTCTTTCTGTTTATCACGGCTCCGGTAAGCGCTCATATGCTGGCCAAGGCGGCCCTACACCTGGAAGTCCGGAGCGAAGCTCCCTTGCCGAACGGCGCAAAGGGGCAATCCTCCGGCACGCCGGTATAAGGCTCAAACTCCAGCAGGGTTGGCCTTCGAGGAGGGCCCGGGTTGAACGGGAGCGCCAGGGCGGGATGTCGCCCTCTCAGGAAAATGGAGGACTGATCCCGGCTCACGGTCCTCGGTTCATGAACCGGGCCACGAGGTCGCACGCGGTCTCCTGAGCCCATGGATAGGGAATTCGGCTGGTGTTGAGCACAAGGTGATAGAGGCTCACATCGTCTATGTTCGCACCGAAGAGCCTGGAGGCGATCGCGGCGCGTTCCTTCTCTCGCGCTCGAATTCTGCTTTCTGCCTCGGCCCTGGAGACGCCCAGGTGTTCGATCAGAAAGGCGACCCGGCTTTCGTAATCCGCAACCAAAAGGATATGAACGGCCTTGGGATGGCCTTGAAGGACGAACTGGGCGCCCCTGCCCACGATGACGTACCCGCCCTCGTCGGCCATGGAAATGAAGGTCCGCCGCAGAAAATCCAGGTAGCGTTGTCGTTCCTCATACTCTTCCGGAAGACCGGGTCTTCTGAAAAAGATCCCTTTGGAAAGGATCTTGGAGAGGAGATGGAGAGAGGTGCTTGCGGCCTCCTTCTCCATTGCCGCAAGCCAGTTCGGAGTGATTTTCTCCTTTCGGGCCATTTGCTCGATCGTGTCCGCGTCGACGAGCCGGAAACCGAATCGATCGCGAAGGGTTTCGGCCAGCCTATGTCCGCCCGCGCCGTAATGCCTGGATATGGTCACGACGATCATTCAGCAACCCTCCTCTGGAGGATCCTGGGAGGGACGCCCCCAATTGTCAAGGTGACGAAAAAGACGCCTGCCCGGCTCACCATCCGCCGCCGCCTCCTCCGCCCGACCTGCCTCCGCCCCCTCTGCCTCCGGAGCCGCTCGAGCTCGAAGAGACTCCGGCAGCCATCGCGCCCGCCGCAGCCGCCCAGGACGCGCTCGCACCGGCTCCGCCGAAGGCACCGCCTCCGCCAGTCCACCCTCCGGCCGAAGATCCGCTCAGGCTGCCGGAGCCTGCGCCCGAACCGTCAGCCCCGCCGGCCATCGAGCCGCCGAACGCTCTGAACCAGCGGTCGACTTCAGGGCCCAGGCCGAAGGCGAGGAGGTACGGATACCATTCATCCCGGAGGCACGGAGCCGGCTTGGCCAGCTCCTTGCAGAACCACTGGCGCGCTGCGGCGAGCTTCTTGCGGAACAGGATCTTATCGGCCCCTTGACGGCACTTCGCCATGTTCAGAGTGCCGCTCACCATGGCAAGGCAGAGGAGGGTCGCTCCGCCCAGGACAAAGGGGCCTGTTTGGAAAGCGCCGGTCAAAAGGAAAAAGAGCAGGCCTGCCATGACCGCGACAAGAATGAGACCGAAAGGCACGAGGGAGCGAAGCGGACGGGCGACCTCGTTTCGGGATCGGGCCGCTGCAACCATGGCCCAAATGGAAGCGTTGAGGGTCACGAGGAGGACTCCGCCCGCAAAGAACATCTCGCCGGCGTCGACTCCAAGGGATCCGGCGAGCAAAGTCAGCCCGGCCACAGCGAGCACGACAGGACCCGTCCAAGCCCGGGGCGGCACCGGTACGTCGTGCTCTCGGCCGCCGAGGGATCGGACCTTGTTTTGAAGCGGCTCCCGGATCTTGCTGGCCGGATCGAATCCTCGGCTGCCGTAATGTTTCCGGACCAGGTCGGTGTCGGTCGTGTCGCCGGAGAAAAAGAGAGCATCGATCAGGGCCTTTTCGTAGCCGTGCAGCTGCGAGCGGGGCACTCGGAGTTTGAGCCAGAGCACATGCCTGCGGAACAGAAACCATCCTTTTGTCTTGATCTCGCTCTCGAGTTTCCCTTCCGCCACCAAGCGGGCCAGGACCGCGGCGACTTCCGGCGCGCCGGTTCTCTCGTCCCAGGCGGCTCCCACGACTTCCGGTGGGAGCGATAGGACGTTGCTTTGCAGCCAAGACTCGTCGACTTCGCGCGTGGGCAAGAGGGGAGCAAACCTTCCCGTGGATCGTTCCCTCCGGAGGAACGAGACGAAAGAGAACGCGACAGCAACAACCAGAAGAGCGGCCAACCCGTAACGGAACGATGCCGAGGCGCCGAACCATACCGCCTTGGGCCGCTTCGGCGCGGCATAGGTCAAAGGAAGCGTCACGATACAACCTCGGCCCGGGGCGAGGGGGCCTCCAGAAAAGGTCTCGGGCAGATCCGTCTCGGCCTGCCAGGGGGGATCCAGGACGAGCCTGACAGTGTAGTGCTCGATAACGCCTGGCCGGTCGGGGAAGAGGAAGTCGTGGTCGAGCAAGTAAAACCTGGGCTGCGGAATCAGCACGTTGGAAAGGGTGTACCGGAGCACATACGTGATCTCGGTATGATCGAAGGGTGGATCCGATGGGAGGCGGCTTCTCCAGCGCAAGGTCTTCGAGTCCACCCAGTCGAAGGAATCCACGGTCGAAAGGTCTCCCTTGAAGAGCGGATATTCCTTCCCGGACTCGTCGACCCGGAATAGCCCCTCGAATTCCAGGGCTTGCCTTATTCTCAGGTTGAAGGTGCGCTCCCCGCCGTTCCAGTCGCCGGTGAACACCATCCTTTGGCGTTCGGCCACGTGCAGGCGGCCGTCGGCGTCCAGCCTGGCTTCCACAGAGATCGCGCTCCAGTAAAGCTCCCGCGCCCCTGCAGGCGCGGCGGCAAAGGAGAGAATCAGACCCAGGACAAGGGCAGAGCGCATCCTTGTGTCTTCAAAAGAAGTCGTTCGGTCTGAGAGGCCAAACGGGCAAAGCCGAGCCTAGAGCGAAAAGAATGACCGTGTCAACAAGAGCCATTGTTTCCTCTCCTTGCGGCTCCCGGTCACGTGCACTCGGGTGCCAACTCGACCCGCGGCCGGGCTTGAATCTCGTGACAGTCGATGGAGGCTGGAGCTTGTTCTTTCATGACGAAGCACCGGACGGCTGCTGTCGGGTGTGAGCCCGCAGGTTCATGACTTCGACGGCCAGAGAAAAAGCCATGGCGAAGTAAACGTAGCCTTTTTCGATATGGCGGCCGAGGCCATCGGCGATGAGGGTGACTCCGATAAGGATGAGAAAACTCAGAGCCAGGATCTTGAGGCTGGGATGGCGCGTGACCCACGAGCCGATCGGGCCAGCCGAAAAGAGCATCACGCCCACGGCGATGACCATGGCCGCAACCATGATCTGCAGGTGCTGCGCCATGCCCACGGCCGTTATGACTGAGTCCAGGGAAAACACGATGTCGAGCAGGGCGATCTGAAGCAGGACGAGCCCGTAGATCCCCGCGGGCCTCGCAGCTCTTTTTTTCCCGGGGGACGATGGCGCCTCGACCCTTTCGTGGATCTCGACTGTGGCCTTGGCGACCAGAAACAGGCCACCCGAGATCAAGATGAGGTCTCTACCGGAAAAGGCATGGTTCAAAACAGAGAACAGAGGCGCCGTAAGACTCATGATCCAGGAGATGGCGAACAGAAGAAGAAGGCGCATACCCAGGGCGAGCATGAGTCCGATGGAGCGGGCGCTCGGTTGCTGTCTTTCGGGCAGGTTCGAGACGAGGATGGTCAGGAAGACGATATTGTCGATTCCGAGCACGATCTCCATGGCTGTCAGAGTGGTTAAGGCGATCCAGGATTCTGGCCGAAAGAAAATCTCGATCATCTCCATCCTTCCACCTGAGGGTTGTCGTGGTCTTCCTCTGGCGAGCCTCGAAGCCGGACGTCAGGGCGATCCGGCGCCATTGTCAGCCGGGTTCGATTGCCACCCAGGCAGGGGGATAGGAGTAGGCGTCCGCCAGGTTTCGCTCGGCTTCGGACGGGCGGTCGCCTCTGTAAGGAATAAGAAGAAGGGAAAAGTCGCTTCGGGTACCTGCGTAGGCCGGGCCCGAGGGTCTCACGTGCTCCCCGAGAAGCACCGTGAGGATTTCGCCGAGTCCGAGGCCGCCAGTCCGGCGAGCGTCGTGGTCGGGCTGGCGGCCCCAGTACGCTCCGAAAGGGTTCAGGGAGGCCGCAAGGCGACCGTCTTCCTGGCGGCGGATTTTCATCGGGCAAAAAGCGAGCCCGGCCAGCCGCTCGGCGTCGCAGACCACCATGAGGCCCTTGGATCCGTCGCTCAGGCCGGCCCAGGATTCGGTCACGTGGTTGTTCAAGGAATCTTGGGGTTCGAGAACGTCATACGAGCCCATGTAGCCAAAGGCGTTCTGCTTCCACACTGTAAGCCGCTCGGCCGCCAGGCCCGGCAGGATTCCCAAGGGAGCGGCTTCTGTGAGGTCTGTCCGGCACTCGCCCTCGAGGGCCGGATAGGAGACCTGGGATTCGATCTCCAGGCCAGGCAACCCGCCGTAAACCCGCAGACGGTATCGGACGCTGCCAGGAAAAACGTCGCCTCCGCACAGCGCGGAGTAAAACCCCTCCAGGCAGACTTCGCGGAAAAGCCCTCTGGCTCGAATTGTGCCTTCGGGTTCGCAGGATGAAAGGCTCTGCGGGCCGAGGTTTTGCCCCCGATAGGTGATGCCAGGAGCCAGGAGTTTTCCGGACGCGAACTCGGTTCCTGCCCGCGTAAGGGATACTGGCCAGTTGTTCTCGTCGAACCGGACCGAGACGAGCCCGTTGTCAAGTCCGGCCCCCGCAGGCACCTGGCCGTAGTTCGGCTCAGGAATCCTGGGGTTGGAACTCCTGCTGATCCAGTAAATCCCTTCAGCCCCGGGCCCGAGGTCGGCGAGAAAGACCACGGTCACCTTCTGGACCGAACCGTCGGGGTACGTTTCGAGGTTCTCGAGAGCGCTTGGGACTTCGCGGCGATTCTGGTACACCCTGATCCCGCCGCTATAGGTTTCTCCTTGACCGAACGAGAGGGGAATTCGCACGCGCGACAGGCCGTCTCGGCTCCGCGGCTGATAGACGTAGTAAGCGCGGGCCGATCCGGGAAAGGGAAGGGCGGGCGGTCTGCCGGCCAGGGCCTTGAGGTGCGGCTGGCAGGCCTCTTGCGTCCGGGCGAGCGCCTGGCCGGAGAGGGTCCGGATCTGGTCCGCGTGGTTCCGCGCCGCTGCCAGGCGGTCCGGATGCAGGTCCGGCGTGGCCAGCCCGAAGTGGGTGGTTTTCAGGGTCTGCATGCGCCACCGGAAATTCTGATCGAGAAGGGAGTCCACATCGGGCAGGCGCAGGTAGAAGCGACTCAGGAGAAATCGGGCGCGGTCCTGGTTCAGGCGGCTCGTTTCCACGGCGGTCCAAATCTCGTGATTAATGGGTTTTTCAGCCCAGGAGCTGTACCCGTCGAAGGCGCCGTCGGCCTGGTCCCGACGGAGCACGATGGTTCCCACGGGCTCGTGGGTGGCCAGGTACTCGCCGGGCGTGCAGAATTCCACGAAGGGGAGGTTCTCCAGGGCCGGGAGCATGAGTTCCAGAACCAGGGGCCAGGTGCTCGAGTCCGCGTCGAAAGCGATGAAAAGCAGAGCGTCCCCCGGAACCGACGAGCGGATCTGAGCGGCCCAGGTGGCCAGCCCCAAAAAATCAGCCACGTCAGCGTGATGGTAGGTCGGCACGACCACCATGCGGGCGTCCCCCTCCGGGGTTTCCAGCCAGAGGGGATTGTAAAGCTCCCGCCCCTCCAGAAGGACTTCGTTGCGAAAAGCGGTGAAAGGCGAGGCGCTGTAAAAAAGGCTCACCCATTCCACTCCCAGCTCGCGGTAGGCGCGGATGAGCGACGGGGTGTGCATCATCTCCTGGGGATAGACGCCGTTTTGCACCTTGCCGAAAATGCTCACAAGCGAATCCCGCTGCCACTGGATGCTTGCCGTGAATTCCTCCGGCGTTTCGGCGCTCACCACGCCGCCGTTCCAGGACATGAACCGGACCTCGTCCTTTTCGGCCACGCGCCGCCGAATCCGTTCGTAGAGTTCGGGAGCATAGATGGGCAGCCTCTGCTCCAGGCTCTGCCACGAGTCGAACTCCCAGCTTAACTTGACCCGCGGATGGGCCTCGAGGTAGTCCAGGGTCTGAGTGATCACGTCAATATCGTGCCCGAAGCCGGTTTCGTCCGGGCTGTCGCCTCGGTACGAATGATAGAAATCCACGTGCTGGCCGAACGAAACGTAGACCTTTCCCTGGTCACAACCGCAGGCGAGAAGCAGAAAGAGCGCAAAAACTCCCCCAAATGCCTTGGAGCCTGCTGCGCGGGTTGTTGGCTTCATTTTCTTTTTCTCCGGGCCGGGCCTAGGGACGGGTTTGCGCCAAAAGGCTTCCCTGTATCGGCTAATCTATGAAAAAGCGCTTTCGCAGGCAACCGGTGGTCTCGCACGCTTGCCTGGTGGCCAGGACACGTGATAGACAAGAAGGCGATAAAACCTGGTCGGATGGTTCAAAACCGTAAACGTCAAAGGAGGTCCTTCCATGAAGGCAAAAAGGTGCCTGATCCCGGTCGTGCTGCTCGTTTGCTGTTTTGCCGCCGCGTGCAGCGACGATGACTCGGGCGGCAGCGGCGGGGCATACCGGAGCCCCATTCCCACGGAATGGAGCAGGGTGGACTGGACCGACTTCTACCCGGATTTCACTTACAAGGGCCTCACGCCGAGCTGCACCCATTGCCCGATGGACGACTGCGAGTCTCAGTTCTATTTCTACGCCAAGGGAGGCACGGTGAACGATCTCCTCGTGTTCTTTGAGGGGGGAGGCGCCTGCTGGCACACAAGCAACTGCATATACGTGTCGACGACGAACACGCGTGTGGAAATGACTTTAGCGGACCTGGAGGAGCAGGAGGGCATCGGAGATCTGGAAAATCCCGAGAATCCGTTCCGGGACTGGAATATCGTGTACATCCCCTACTGCACCGGAGACGTCCACTCCGGAGCCAATGATTACGACTATCCGGACGAACTGGGATTTCACCTGCTGCCGGATTTCAATCACTACACGATCCGCCACCGCGGGAAGGTCAATGCCCGGGTGGTGCTGCAATGGATCCAGGACACGTTCACCAAGGCACCGGACAAGATTTTCGTGGCGGGCAGCAGCGCTGGCGCCTACGGCGCCCTTTTGAATTTCCCGGACATCCGGGACGCCTTTCCCTCATCCACGGTCTACTGCTTTCCGGACGCGGGCAACGGCATCATGCCGGACAGCGACGCGGTCTTCAAGGACCTGGCCCAGGAGAGATGGAACTTTCAGCTCCCGTGGCAGGTCGAGGGCTTCGAGGAGGGCGTAAACGATTTCAGGGATTTCACGACCGGCCAGATGGTCGCAACGATCGCGAACTTCTATCCGGACAGCGTCATCGCCTCTTATACCTCCGCCTGGGACCACAATCAGATCGCCTTCTATTACATCATGTTGCACATCGACTACCTGAACATGGCGTTGAACTGGATCAACTACTGGGAAAACGTGAACGCCTATGCCGAGGAGTGGAACCGCAAGATGTACGCGATCCGGGACGAGGCGATCGCGGAAAACACGGCGGGGAACATTCGGTACTTTGTGAGCGGGGGCTGCAACCACACGATCCTGGGCGATCCGGCTTTTTACACAGAAGTAACGAACGGGTACACCGTGGCCCAGTGGGTGAGCCAGATGCTGGAGTCAGGACCTTCCGGCCTGCCCCAGGTCGCCTGCACCGGATGCGACGTGAAGCCGGACTACCTGGCCGAGGACAATCCCTGCGAGTGAACGCGCCCGACGTGGCGCGGAGCCGGAGCAGGCGGTGCTTTGCCGAGCGGAGACCGGCGAGGCCTCGGGTCCTCTCAAAGGGACCCGCCTCCTACGAGAGCACTGCCCGGGCAACTTCCGCCGCCCGGGCCATCACATCCGCCCGCTTTTCGGCTTCGCCCGGGGCTTGGACCCCCGCACACCGGATGAGGTGCGACCCGTCAAAGCCGTACCATTTGAAGAAGCTTTCGTAGCGCGGATAGATGTCTGAGAAAAGCTTCTCGTCGGGCTGCGCCTGAGCCAACACGAAGACGAGCTTCTTGCCGGGCTTGAGCCGGCTCGGGTTGAGATTGGTGGCGAAATCCGGGACGAGGTAAGAAAACGTTCGGTCGATAAACGCCTTGAGCTGGCTCGAGACGTCGCCGTAGTAGACCGGAGAGGCCATGACCAGCACGTCGGCCTCCCGAACAGCGTCGAGCACCTGGGTGAGGTCGTCCTTGAGGACGCACCGGTCGAGCTTGGTCTTGCAGGCCATGCAGCCCTGACAGCCCCGGTAGGAGAGCTTGTTCAGCACAAAAGTCTCGACCGAGGCGCCAAGTTTTTCCGCTTCCTCGCAAAACCGTTTGGCGATGGCCGCGCTGTTGCCCTGAAGATGGGGGCTTCCGAGCACGCAGACGATTCTTTTCATGGTCGCTCATCTCCTTCTGAGGCAGCGTGGTTCAAGCCAAAAGCAATCGTTTTCGCCTTAAAACTACCATACCACACAGGCCGCAAGGAATCACGGCCCGGACCGATACAGATCCGCCCCCGCCTCGAACGGGGGCCCTTTGTTGACACGCGCGAACGTCGCCCGCTATCCTCCTGCGCCGCGGCCGCATGGTTCCGGCTTGTTCTTGTTGGGAAAGAGGAATCTCATGGGAAGGCTTGTCCACGACTTGCAGACTCCTGCGCTCCTGGTCGACGCCGCGGCTTTGGAGCATAACCTCCGGACCATGGCCGAGGCCCTGCCGGGGTTGCGCCTGAGACCGCACGTCAAGGCGCACAAGTGCACCGAGCTGGCACGGCGCCAGGCCGCCTCAGGCCACCGGGCGTTTACCTGCGCCACCATCCGCGAGATCGAGGGCATGGCCGCGGCCGGGCTTTGCGAGGATCTGCTGCTCGCCAACGAAGTCGTCGACGCGCGCCGCCTGGGCGCTGTGCGCGCGCGGGTCACGGTTGCCGTGGACAGCGAGGCCACGATCGCTGCGGCTGCTGCGGGCGGCGTCCGCGAAGTCTTGATCGACGTGAATGTCGGCCTGCCCCGCTGCGGCTGCGCGCCCGAGGAGGCCGGCCGTCTCGCCGAGCGCGCCCGCCGGGCCGGCCTGACCGTGCGGGGCGTGATGGGGTACGAGGGCCACGTTGTGGGACTCGAGAACCGGGAACTGCGGGTCCGGATGTGCGCCGAAAGCATGGCCTTGCTTCTGCGCGCGCACCGCGACGTGGGCGGCGAGGTCATCTCCGCGGGCGGCACCGGCACGTACGACTGCAACCCCTGGGCGACCGAGATCCAGGCGGGCTCGTACGCGCTCATGGACACCGCCTACGCCAAGCTGGGTCTGCCGTTTCGCCAAGCCCTGTGCGTGCTGGCGACCGTGATCTCCGTTTCGCCAGCCTACGCGGTGGCCGACTGCGGCCTCAAGGCGCTCGGCATGGACCACGGGAATCCGGCCGTCGACGGAGGACAGGCGCTTTTCTGCTCGGACGAGCACATCACCTTTGTGCCGGACGCGCCGGTGCGGGTCGGCGATCGGATCCGCGTGTGGCCGGCCCATGTCGATCCGACCGTCGCCTACCATGAGCGCATGCATGTCGTGGAAGGCGAGCGGGTGCTGGAGATCTGGCCTGTGGACCTGCGGGGCTGGTGAGAGGATGGCGGGCGCCGCGCCGCACGGCCCCTCTGGCTGTCGAAGGCGCGCGGGAGCTGTCGCATGCAGGACGCCGAGTTCATGATCTCGATTGCTCGGTCGCTGCGAGACCAGCTCGGAAGGCTTCGGTTCGGCAGGCCCGTGGCTTGGGTCTACAACCCCCTGGAATACGCATGGGCCCCCCACGTGCTGTACCTGCGGCGAGCCGGCCGCGGGCCCAAGGAGGTCGTCCTCCTCGGCATGAACCCCGGCCCCTGGGGCATGGCCCAGACCGGAGTGCCCTTCGGCGCCGTGGAGCCGGTGCGCGATTGGCTCGGGATCGAGGCGCCTGTGCGCAAGCCGGCTGCAGAGCATCCGAAACGGCCCGTCCTCGGCTTTGCGTGCAAGAGGAACGAAGTGAGCGGCATGAGGTTGTGGGGATGGGCGCGCGCTGTCTTCGGGACCCCGGACCGGTTTTTCAAGAGGTTTTTCGTTGCTAATTATTGCCCCCTGCTGTTTTTCGACGCCGAGGGCCGGAATCTTACGCCGGACCGGCTTCCGGCACGAGAGCGTAAAGCTCTTCTGGACGCCTGCGACCGAGCGCTTCGGCGCACTTTGGAGACCCTCCGTCCTGTCTGGGTGATCGGTCTGGGCCGCTTTGCCGAGGAGCGAGCCCGGCAGGCATCGGCAGGCTTAAATCTGCGTGCGGCCGCTCTTCCGCACCCGAGCCCGGCCAGCCCCGCTGCCAACCGAGGCTGGGCCGATCTTGTCGCCAAGCAGCTCAAGGAACTCGGGATCCGGGTCCCGTGAGGCCAACTTTCAGACGTCGTACTTCCTGAGAGCCTTGACAAGATACTGGAAATCGCGGGGTGGTGGCGCCTCAACCCGCCGGATCTCGCCCCCGGGGTACTCGGCGAACTCGATCGAGAACGCGTGCAGGGAAAGACGATCGATGATGGGTTTTTCTTCCCCTCCCTTGGATCTGTACTTCCCCTTGGCCTTTAGGTTCGACAGGTAGACCGCGCCACGCTTTCCATACAGAGGATCCACGGCCAGGGGATGGCCCATCTCCTTGAGGTGCACGCGGATCTGGTGCCGGAATCCGGTCCAGAGCCTCACCTCCAGCAGAGAGAAGTGCCGAAACCTTTCCAGGACTCGGTAGGTCGTGCGAAGGGGCCTCTTCTCACGGCTCGCCGGAGCGAGGACAACGCATCGAAGCCGCTCAGACTCTTCCAGCGGGAACGTGATTTCACCCGTGTCCGGGCAGTTGCCGCCCTCGACCACGGCCAGATAACGCTTGTCGACACCGCCCCGCTCGAAGGCAAGACAGTAAGCCCGGTGGGCGTCCGCATCCCTGGCAAAAAGGACGAGGCCGCTTGCCGGCTTGTCGATCCTGTGGACGACGAAGATCGGAGAGCCCGGATACCGCTCGGCCGCCCACCGGCGCAGGCAATCGCTGTCGGCCGGGCTGCGGCCCGGGATCACGGGCATGCCCGCGGGCTTGTCCACGACCAGGGTCGAAGGGCCTTCGTAAAGAACCCGGGGTAGGGCCTTGCCGCTCACGGGTCACGCCTTTGTCCGGCCGGCTCTTGCCCCGGGTATGGGCCGGCCGCAGATTGAGCAGTGGGCTTTCCTTTTCCACAGGCCGAAGCCCAGAGGAAGGAAAATGAAGATCAGGACGAACCTTGGAAACAGCCAGAGGGTCAGGGCGATCGAAGCGGCCATGAGAGCGAGCAAGGCCAGAGAAATCCTCGGAAACCTCATCTCGACCGGCACCTGGTTTCCGCAGGAGGGACAGTACCCGTAGGGGATGGAATCGTTCATGGCAAGGCTCCTTTGATGAAGCGACTCTATTGTGTCCCAAAACGCCAAAGGTTTGAACTCCCGGCGAGCGCATGCAAGAATGAGCCCCCATGTTTCGTTCCTTTCGCCCGGCCTGGAAAACCCTGATGAAGCCCCTGTCGGGGCTGCCTCCTCTTGCGCTTTTGCTTGTCGCCGCCTTCTGGGCCGCTTTTCCCTCGCGTGCGGCCGCGACAGAGGCCGAGCCGGCCGAAGAACCTTTCACGATCGAAGAGGTCGCCGTCCAGACCCTCTACCCGTACCCTCCTCCCTCCCAGTTTGCTCCGCTCATTCCTTTTCGCGCGGGCGACCTGGCGACCGAAAGCCTCTTGGAAGAGGCGCGGAAGATGCTCGAGGAAACCGGCCTCTTTCGATCCGTTAACGTGTACGTGCGGCCCGGCGCCACCGGGAAATCGGTTTTGTTCGACCTCAATCAGATGGAAAGGGTCCGCCGAATCCGGATCCGGGGGAACTTCCCGATTCTTTCGTCATCCATCAAGCGCGTGCTCAACATGCAGGAAGGGGATGTCTTCGACCCGGCGCTTTTGCCCGGCGAAGTCGTGCGGATCCAGGAATTCTACCAGAGCAAGGGTTGGTACGAGACCGGCGTCACGTTCTCCGAAGCCCGGGATTCCAAGGACGGGAGCGTGGCCCTCGAATATCGGATCCGCAAGGGCAGAGGAGCCAGGCTCGCCTCGGTTGTCCTGGAGGGGGTCGAGCACGGAGACCCGGAAAAGGTTCGGGCCCTTCTGAAAACCCGGCTCAGGCTCAAGGGGGAGCGCATCGACAAGAAACTCCAAGCCGTCCGCAAGTATTACCAGGAGCTCGGGTATCCGGCCGCCAAGATTACGGCCGCTCCCCTGGAGTTCGAGCCCGAGGAGAACCGCGCGGTGTTGCGCGTTCGGGTGGAGGAAGGCAAGAAGCTTTCCGTCAAGGTCGAGGGCAACCAGAAGATCAAGGAAAAGGAGATCCTCAAGGCGACGGTGTTCGGTGAAACCAGAAGGATCGGCTTCTTCGACGTGGAAGACAGCGGCCACGCGATCCAGCGCCTGTACGAGCAAAAGGGATATCCCTTTGCGGAGGTCGCTTCCAGGCGCGTGGAGACGGAAGAAGAAGTGGAGGCGGCTTTTTCGATTCGTGAGGGCGAGAAGGGGTTTATCGCAAAGATCGAGTTCGAGGGGAACGAAAAAATTCGAGACCGCAAGCTCAAGAGCCAGATACTCACCCGGAAGCGAAATCTCCTGCTTGGAAGGGTGGGCCGTTTCCGGGCCAAGACCTGGGAGGAAGACCTGGCAGCGCTCGAGAACTTCTACTTGCGCGAAGGCTTTCGGGACGTGAAGATCGAGCCGTCCCTTGCGGCTGAGCGGGAGAAGCCGGGCAGGCTCATTCTCAAAGTGCGGATCAAGGAGGGCCCGCGCTACACGGTCAGCCGGATTTCTCTTCCCGGTGTCAGAGAGGAATTCGTGAGGCCCCTGCGCAAGAGGATCGCCCTGGGGCCCGGCGCGGCCTTTTACGAAGGCCGGTTGGAGGAGGTCGAGCAGAGAATCGCGTCCTTTTACGGCAAGCGAGGGTTCTTGGCCCCGAAGGTGGAATCCTCTTACGAAGTCCTCGAGAATTCCGCCGTGGAGCTGACCTTTCGAGTGGAGGAAGGGCCGCTGTTCCACACGTCCGGCGTGGTCGTCACGGGCAATTACGAAACCCGGGCCAGAACCGTCCGCAAGGCCCTTCACCTTGAAAAAGGGAAGCCCCTGAACACCGAGGAACTCAGCCGGGGCCGGGAGCGCCTCTACGACTCGGGCATGTTCAAGGGAATCACGATTCGCACGCCCGGTCTGGACCCCAAGGCCGTTGCCTCGGCCAGGGGCGGCACGCCCCCTCAGATCGTTGAACGGCCCGTGCTCTTGCAGCTCAGGGAGAGGAGTTCTCTGGCGACCGAAGTCGGTCTCAGATACGACTCCGAGACCGGTGCCGAGGGCCTTCTTTCGATCCGGGAGGACAACCTGCTGGGACGGCTCAAGCAGGCGCGCCTTTCGATCATCGGCGGCCAGGAGAGAGTCGAAGGCAGCGCCTCCTACACGGACCCGACCCTGCTGGGGTATCGGCTGGCCGGCACGGTTCAGGCCAAGTTCGACAGAAGGCTGCTCGAGGCGTACACGGAACAAAAGCTCTCGGTCGAGGGGAGCCTTTACCGGACCCTGAGGAAGCGCTACACCCCTTCCGTGGCCATCATGGCCGAATGGAGTCGCATTTACGACGTGGCGAGCGAGGACCCGGAAGCGCCCGAAGCCGAGTCGAGCGTGAACATTTTCTTAGAGCCCCGGCTCGTGGTGGACAGCCGCGACGACAGACTCTTCCCGACCAAAGGGTTTTACGGGCAGATCGGAGTGGGGCTCTCCAACGGACTCTGGGGGAGCGACGATGCGCTCATCCGCAGCCGCGTGCAGGCGCGCTGGTATCAGGAACCTGCGGCCGGGCTGGTGCTGGCCGAGAACGTCAGCCTGGACCACGTGGAGCCATACAGCGGAACAGGGCTTGTGCCGTCCTCGCAGTTGCTCTTCGCCGGCGGCAACAATTCCGTGCGGGGCTTTCCCCAGGACAAGCTCGGTCCGCTCGACGCGGACGGAAACCCTTTGGGCGGAAGCACGCGGATTCTTGCGAACCTGGAAGTGCGCTTTCCTGTCTACAGGCTCTTAAACGGGGTTGTGTTTTTCGACGCGGGCGCCCTGACGAACGGATGGCAGGAACTCGAGCTGTCGAGCTTTCGCTGCTCGGCCGGAGCGGGCGTGAGAGTCCACACCCCTGTGGGTCCGGTCCGCCTCGAGTACGGGTACCAGCTCCAGGCCAACCCGCCCCTGGACCGGGGCCAGTTCCACTTCTCCCTGGGGTTCCCGTTCTGAAGGGGGGGCATGGGGCTTGTGGCCCTGGCTTGTTGGATGGGGTCTTCAGCGTCAATACCCACGCCCTGGTTTCAAAGGCGCGACCTCATTCGTGGACCTTTGCACCGGCTCCCTGGGCTGCTTCCAGGGGAGGCCGCAGCCCTGAAGGGACGCGCTCCGTCGCGTCCGTTTTCGTTCTGCGGCCATGACAGAGCATGGCCCCCCATTTTGACCTCTTGGTTTTGCGGCCACGAGGGACCGTGGCCCTCCATTATGGAGGGACGCGCTCCGTCGCGTCCGTAGCGCGGGGCTGCGGAGGCTCAGATCTGGCTCGCGGCTGGCCGGATGACTGCAAGCATGTTCTGGATGTGTGGCCAGAGGAACACGGGCCGTGTAGTATACTCTTGGGCTTGAGTTTCAGGCTCCCTTGCAGGCAGGCCCTCGGCAGCCCGGCGGAGGTTGATTTGCCCCGCTTCTGGAAGAGCATTGCCCTTGCATTCGTGGCGGCTGGTCTGGCCGCGGCAGCGGCCGCAGCGCTTCTTGTTTTTTTCCCCCCGGCTTTTCGGCTGGGCCTCAAGGCCGCAAACGCGTGGCTCCCGATCGAGATCCAGGTGGATGTCTTCCGCCACTATCCCGGCCGCCTGCGCCTGGAGGGCGTTCGGGTGCTCACCCCCCAAGGCGCGGCCCTGTGCGCTCTGGACCGGCTCGAGGCTTCTTACAGTCCGGGCAAGCTTTTCCTGGGGAAGCTGTGTTTTTCGAGGATCGCGGTTGACGGGCCTCGGCTCGATCTGAGTCTGCTAACCGGAAGCGACAAGACAGCCGGACCCGAGAAGACAAGAAAAGCCAGCGAGAAGGAGCCGCGCCAGAAAGCCTTGGGCCTGTCGGTTCTTCCTGCCTGGGTTTTCGTGGAGAAGATCGAAATCGGCCAGGCCCTCGTAGCGTGGCGAGAGCCGTCTTCGGGGATCTCCTTTGCCCTGGAGGCCGCAGAGATCCAGGCAGGGATCCTCTCCGGCCCGCCGGGCCTGCGTGTCGACCGGCTCCAGGGGGAGCTGGTCGTTCGCGCGGACAAGGAAATTCGAGCCTTTCTGGAAGGCCGGGCTGTCTTGAGGGAGGCCGCGCTCGATCTTCAGAGTTTCGCCCTCCAGACCGACCGCTATGGGCTTGGTCTGCGAGGATCTTACGAGTTCTCCTCCGGCGGGTTGCGGGCCGAGGCTTTTCTCGACAGCCTGCCCCTGGCAGAGATCCTGGAAGCCTTCGGGGTGACCGGGGTGCCTTTCGACAAGGTTCGAGGGACTGTGGCAGCAGAAGGGGCTGCGGCAGGCAGGGTCAGCCTGCAGGGAGACCTCGAGGCGTCGCTCCTTGGTCAGGATCTCAGGCTCCTCCTGGGAGGGGGCATTGAAGAGGACCGCTTGTTTTTCGATTCCATTCGGGCCGAGCACAGCGAGGCTTCGCTTTCGGGCAGGGCGAGCTGGACCTTCTCCTCGGGAAGCCTCTCAGGCGCTTACGAAATGAGCGCGCCGAGGCTGGAAAAGCTCCTTGCCGCCTTGGGCGCGGAGGGAGCGGCTTTCGACAGGCTCTCTCTCTCTGGAGATCTCGGCGGTAGCATTGAAAAGCCCGTGTTGCGGTTTCATCTGCGCTCTCGAAGGTTCTCTTACCGGCAGCCGATCTTCGGTGCTCTTACAGTCGAAGGCGAATACGGGGCGCCGAGCCAAGTCAGGATCAAGGGAAAGGCCGATCAGTTCACCCTCGTGAGGGGCGTCCTTCCGGCCTCCCGGTTCAGCCTGGAGTTGGGCCAAGGCAAGATCGAGGCGTCCTTCGAGGCCGGGCCTTCCCTTAGGGCCAAGGGAACTTGGAACGTTCCGGAGCACCGCGCCGAGGCGGATTTCAGAGTCCGTGGGCTTCGCCTCGACCCGTTCCTAATAGGGATTGTCCCCAAACTCGGAGAGTCCAGGCTCACGGCAGCTGGTACGTTTCGAGGCGACCCGGCCAGGCAGGAGACCTGGAAGGGTGCTCTGCGCGTGGAAGACATCCGGGCTTCGGCTCCTGGCCTGGAAATCCGGAACACCGCGCCTTTCGCGCTGTCTCTCGAGGGATCGATGGTGCGGGGCGAACTCGGACTTGTTGCAAACGGAGGCCCCTTGCAGGCAGCGGGACGATATCCCCTTGAGGGTGGCAGTCCGATGGAAGTCCGGCTCGAAGGGACTCTTCCTGTCGAACCGCTTCAGCCTTTTCTTAAGGCCCTGGTCTCCGGGATCCAGGAGGCCAAAGGAACTCTTAAGGTCCGCGCCGAATTGCAGGGCCCCTCTGCCAATCCGACTGTCTCGGCCAAAGGAGCTCTCTCGGATGGGTTCTTGCGCCTGGTGGCGTCCGGGGAAGGAGACGGACAAAGTCCTTCCATCTTCGAGGGACGGGTCGATCTCTCTCTGGACCTGGAGGGGAACCTCTCCGCGCCCACGGGCACCGCGGAACTCGCAGCCGCCGAAATGAACGTTTACGGCGTCCCTTTCGATCGTCTTGGGCTCTCCCTCGAAAGCGACGGCAAGGGGGTCTCGATTCGAGAGGCCTCTCTTTCCGGTCCCGGTGGGACCCTGTCCATGGAAGGCAGGATCGAATTCAAGACCGGAGCGATCTCGGCTGCGGTGCGGTCTGAGTCCTGGGCGATCGAGCCTGTGCTGGCCAGGTTCGGCGTGCCGGTGAGCGGGATCGGGTCGATCGAGGGAAAGGCGCAAGGCACGCTCAAGGCTCCGGCAGCGGAACTTCGGATCCAGGGCCGACAGCTTTCGCTCAAGGGCTCGCCCCTTGAGGACATGGACGTAAACGCCCTTTACGAGTCCGGCTCCCTTCGACTGGAGGCCCGGACTTTTTCGGGTGCCCTTGAGGCCGTGGCGGTTCTGGCCCAGGGGTTTCGATCCCTGGCCGCCGAGTTCCGCCTCCGCTCCATGGAACTCGAGCCCTTTCTTTCCATGGCTCGACCTGGCCTGGCAAAGGGCCGGGTGAGCCTTTCGGGGAGTCTCTCAGGCCCCCTGCGCAACGGCAACGACTGGAAGGGTTCGGTCCTTGTCGAAAAGCTCGAAGCAGAGGCAGGCGGCCTTCCAGTGCGCCTGGCCGAACCGGTTTCGCTCGGGATCGCGGAGGGGATCCTGACGATTCCGGACGCGCTTTTGTCGGTCGAGCAGGGCGAAGTCCGGGTCAAGGGTTTTCTGGGACGGGCGAGCGATCTGGGGCTGACAGGCCGCGTGCCCCTTCAAATAACGACGTCCTTTCTCCCATGGCTCCGGGTCGCCGCGGGCGAGGCGAGGATCGCCGTGCGTCTGACCGGTCCTGTCGATTCGCCCGCCATCGACGGCAACGCCGATCTTTCGGCTGAGCAGGTCTCGATCGCGGGCTACGGGTATCCCTTCGAAGATGTTCAGGCCCACTTGCGCAGCTCTCCGGATGGAATCGTTCTGGAATCCCTGGTGGCGCAGGCCGGGGACGGCGAGGTCAGGGCCGAGGGCCGCGCGGTCCTCGACCCTGAGTTTCGGGTGGACCGTCTCGACGTCCAGTTGACGTCCCTGCCGGTGCGGATCTCCGAGGACGTGCCGGCGAGAATCGCCGGCGCTCTGTCCTTTTCCGGCACCCCCCGGCGTTCGAAGCTCAGCGGCAGGGTTCGGATTCTCGAAGCGAGATACCAGCGGGATTTCGAGCTCGTCGGGGCCGTGCTCAGGCCGACGAGGCCGGCCCAGACGCGCGTCAAGAAACCTTCTCCCTTTCTGGAGAACCTCGAGCTCGACGTGAGCATCGTGAGCGGGCCCGACCTCATGGTGCGGAACAACGTTGCCAGGATCCTGCTCTCCATGGATCTCGAGATCCGCGGCACGGCGGCCTCGCCCGCCCCGCTCGGCAAGGTCGATGTGGTGGAAGGGAAGATCTATCTTTTGAAGAAGCAGTTCGATATTTCCGAGGGCAGCCTGAGCTTCCTGGGTCCGGGAGCTGCCAAGCCCTTCCTGCACGTCGACTCGCGCGTGGATGTCCGTGGCGCCAGCCGGGACTATGTGGTGTATCTGTCCCTGGACGGGCCTCTGGACCGGATCGAGCTCGGACTCCGCTCCATCCCGGACCTTTCCCGGGAGGACGTGCTCTTTGTCCTGGTCACAGGCAAGACCCAGGCGGAGTACTTCTCCAGCGCCGGAGCCGGAGACACGACGAGCGGCGCCTCCCAACTGGCCGTGTCCGGGTTCTCTCTCCTTTTCGGCGAAGACATCCGGCGCGCTACGGGCCTGGACATCTTCGAGCTGGAGACCGCCGAGGGACAGGGGCAGGCAATGAAGACGGTCCTCGGCAAGCGGGTGAACGAACGGATGGAGCTGCGTGGGATCTTTGCCTTTGGCAGCGCCCACCAGGCGAGCGAGGCCCAGGTGGAGTACCGGCTGACGGACACGATCTTTCTGGTGGGCACCCAGCGCACGGACGGCAGTTTCGGCCTGGACGTGCGGCTTCGGTTCCTTTCCCGGTGAGGCGCCGTCGCGCCGCTCCCTGCCGCGCCGGTCGATCGAGGCCGCTATCTCGTTTCCGCCTCCTGCCGCCCCATCCAGCGAGAGAAGTGGAACTCGCTGTTCGGATCCTCGTTCAGGCGAAGGACGACCTCCTGGAACCAGAGATCCAGCGGCGCCTCGTGGCTGTCCAGGCGGGGGAAAGGGTTTCGGTCCTCGCCGCGGATCGCCCGGCCGATGCGGTCCAAGACGGCAAGAGCGAGTTCGGGCACGTCGATCCGGCGCACGCCCTCGGCCTCCATGAGCGTGTCGTACAGGCGGGACATGGCCATGCCGCCCGGAACAAAGGAAAGGGCCCGGGTCCGCATGACCGGAAGGAAAAAGTCCTGCACGAGCCTGTCTGTGCCGTAGGCTTCCGAGGTAGCCCGCTGCACTACCTCCTTGGGCAGGTAGAGACTCGTGGAATAGGCCCCTTGCCTGCCGTACTCGGGCGCCGAAGGATCCCGGCTTGCGCGATCCAGGCTCCCCCGCCAGTCTGCGAAGGCCGTGGCTTCGACGGAGAACCCAGCGGCCTCCAGGCGGCGCGGGAACTCCACGGCGAGCGTGCCCATGACGAACCGGTTCGCTTCCAGGCTGCGCTCGTCCAAGGGGGGAAGCTTCCAGAGGAAGAGTCCTTGGGCGTCCAGATCCTTCACGTAAACCGGCGGGTAGCCAGCCGGCACGCCCGAGATCGCTGCCGCCACGGTGTTCACGTAAACCAGGGGCCCGGCTTCCGCCTCTCTCAAAGAAGCCGCGATTCTCTCGAAATCCTGGCCTTCGAGACCGAGGCCGTGGTTGGTCCAGTGGAAGCGCGGGCCGAAGCCAGCCTCCTGCGCGCGCCTCTCCATCTCCACGCCGTGCTCGTATCCCAAGGACCGCTTGAGATCGCGGCTGACAATCGTGAGGCTTCCCCTTGGCCCGAGCCGATGAAGGAGCGCGCAGGAAAGAGCTCCGCCCAGTCCCGACCCCGTGGCGCCGGCAAGAAGGAAATGCCTTTCCTCCACCCAGTCGAGATCGTAGGCGCCCTTGGACAGGAGCGTGCTCTGGACGTTCCAGCTTTCGTCAAGAAGCTTTTGGGCCTCGGCGGGGAAAGCCTCGATTTCTTCACGCGAGGGGCGTGGAATCGTGAGCGCCCATTCCCGGACCCGCAAGCCGGCCTGCGGCCGGGCGAAAGGGCTGGGGCAAGAATCGGCCATGCTTCCTTCTAAACCTCCGTCATTGCGGTCTCAGGGTTTCGATCTTTATGGCCTTTCGGGCTTTTTCTCGGCCAGGATGCCTCCGCCGGTCATGGCCGTGGGGTCGAGGAGCCGATCGAGTTCTTCGGGTCCGATGCCCGTCATTTGCCGGGCGACCTCTTTCACGGGCCGTGCCTCGGCGTACGCTCGCTTGGCGACGGCTGCGGCCCGGTCGTACCCGATGACCGGGTTCAAGGCTGTGGCCAGAATCGGGTTTTTCTCCACGAGCTCCTTGATCCGCTCGGTGTTGACCGTGAAGCTGGCCACGGCCTTGTCCGCAAGCAGCCGGACCGCGTTTGCCAGGATCGAGATCGACTGGAGCAGGTTGTGGGCCAGGACAGGCAAAAGGGTATTGAGCTGGAAGTTTCCCAGACCGTTCGCCAGGGCGACCGCCAGGTCGTTCGCCGTAACCTGAACGCAGACCATGATCACGGCCTCGCACACGACCGGGTTGACCTTGCCGGGCATGATGCTCGAGCCCGGCTGCAGGGCGGCAAGGCTGATCTCGCCCAGGCCGGCCACAGGACCGCTGTTCATCCAACGGAGGTCGTTGGCGATCTTGAGCAGGGCCGACGCCAAGGCCTTCAGGCGGCTGCTCAGGTCCGCCGCGGCGTCCATCGAGGACTGGGCTGCGAAGTGGTCCGGGGCTTCGGCGAAGGGATGCCCGGTGCGGGCTGCAAGCCGGGCGGCGACCCCTTTGCCGAACTCGGGGTGAGCGTTGAGCCCGGTGCCAACCGCAGTGCCTCCGATCGCGAGCCGGCACAGGGCGGGCAGGCAGGCCTGGATCCGCTCCCTGCCGTCGCGGACCTGGGCTGCCCATCCCTGGATCTCCTGGCCGAAGCGGATGGGCACTGCGTCCATGAGGTGCGTGCGGCCTGTCTTGACCACTCCGGCCAGTTCCGCGGCGCGCCGTGCCAGGGCTTCCTCAAGGCGTCGCAGAGAGGGCAAAAGGGCCTCCTCGACCAGGAGCACGGCGCTCACATGGATGGCCGTGGGGATCACGTCGTTCGAGGACTGGCACATGTTGACATGGTCGTTGGGATGGATCGGACTCGGCCGAGCCCCTGACTGCGCAAGAAGCTGCTCCGCCCGGGCGGCGATCACCTCGTTTGCGTTCATGTTTGTGGAGGTTCCGGATCCTGTCTGAAAAATGTCAAGGGGAAAATGCTCGTCGAGGCGGCCGTCGATCATCTCCTCGCAGGCCTGTTCAATGGCGGCCACGACCTGAGGCGATAGAAGGCCGAGTTCGCCGTTGACGACCGCGGCCGCCCACTTGACGAGGCCCAGGGCGCGAAGGAACACGCGAGGGAACCGGATCCCGCTGATGGGAAAATTCTCCAGGGCCCGCTGGGTCTGGGCGCCGTACAAAGCGCCTGCCGGCACCCGGACCTCGCCCAGGGAGTCCCGTTCGGTTCGATACTCGCTCATGGCCGCCTCCGGCTTCGGGGATTCGAGAAAACCGCGGACGCGCGAACGTCCCAACCGAAAAAGAGCTTATCAGCGCGGACGGCCCTGTGGCAACGATGCTCGGGTACATGCCGCCCGGGTACACGGGCGGCAAAGGGGCGAAAAAAATTTCTTGACACTTCGAGCGGGGACGTCCTAGGATAAAGCGAAATGTGGAACCTTTCGCTATTCACTTTTGTGCCGGTCCGGCAAGGGCCGAACGAATCAGGAGGCGCGGGACGCGGCATGAGGGAACAGCCAGGCCGGGAAGCCGAGAACGATTCTGCTTCTCCGGGCGGCGGAACGGCAAAACCCGTGCGTGTAGCGGTCTCGACCGTGGAAGGGGAGCGGTTGAACGGGCTCGGCATGATGCTGGTCCAGTATCTGGAGCAGAATCTGGCCGAGTTTGACCAAAAGGTTGAACGGGCTCTCCGGCTGCGCGGGCGGGTGAGCGTGGAGGTGGAGAAAGGCGTGGCGACGACCGTCTCGTTTCTCGGAGACCGGATCCTCGTCGAAAACGGCGTATGCAGGAACCCGGATCTTCACATCCGCGGATCCTACTTGCTCCTGGCGAGGATTCTTTCCGGCAAAGCGAGCCCCTTCCGAGAAATCGCGCGGGGCAACCTCAAACTCGCCAGATTCCCCACCCGGCCGCTTGCATGCCTGAAGACGCTCGCCTTTCTCAAGGTCCCGTCCGAACTCCTGCTCGAGCCGGAGATCTCGAGGCGGAGGGCCTACCTCTTCCGGGCGGCCGGGGCGGTTTTGGGCGCAGGCGCCGCAGGGGGTCTCGTGTACGCTCTGTGGCGCATGATCGGCGGCGGATAGGCGGCGCGCGGTCCCAAGCAAGGGCGAAAAGGGAGGAAAACGACACATGCCGGCCATTTATTCCCAGGAATGGTACGAAGCGATGTTCCGGCTGGCCAACAGCCGGGACGACATTTCCCAGAAAGTGCCGCAGGGCGAGTGGCGCGTGGCCGTGGAAATTGTGGGCGACGGCAAATCGCCGTACGTGCCTGAAGGCACGACGAAGCATTTCTTCATCCGCTTCCTGGACGGCAAGGTCGTGGAGTACCGGGAATGCGACGAGCGCATTTCCCGCCGGGACCTCCATTACCGGTTCTCCGGGCCGGCGTCGGCCTTCGAGGGCGTGGCGGCCGGCGTGCTGGATCCGGTGGAGGTGGGCCTGAACGGCACGATCACCGTGCGGGGAGACATGCGGTTCCTGTTGCAGCACGCCGAAATGGTGAACGTGATCTTCGACGTGTACACGAACAGCGACGTTACGGAATGGCCGAAGGGGAAACCGCCGTACGCGTGATTCCGCCGCAGGTCCTGCGAGGAGGACGACCATGGGCAGGGAAACGTATGACGCCATCGTGATCGGGGCTGGGCACAACGGGATGGCCCTGGCCACCTATCTGGGCAAGAGCGGGTGGCGGGTTCTGGTGGTCGAGAGGCGCCTGGAGGAAGGGGGCGGCCTGAGCACGGAGCAGTACACGAGGCCGGGCTTTCTCCACAACCTTCACAGCAACTATCACACCTTTGTCGGCCTGTGCCCGGTGTACGAAGACCTCGAACTGGTCGGCGGGGCGGACGGCGTGACCTATGTGCATCCGCCCGTCCAGATGGCCTCGATCTTTGAGGACGGGAGCGCCCTGACCATCCATGCCGACCTGCAGAAGACCCATGCCTCCATGAGCCGGTTCAGCAAAAAGGACGCCGACACCTTTGCGCGGCTCTACAAGGAGGTCAAGGGCTTCCAGGATCTCATGATCCGCACGCTCATGTACGCGCCGCCGATCGATGTCAACGACATCACCAAGGCCCTGAGCACCTGGAAAGTGGAGGAGAAAACCGAGTTCTTCCGGGCGCGGCTGAGGAGCATGAGCATCAACGACTTTCTGGACAAGCATTTCGAGCACGATCGCGTGAAAGCCATGCTGGCCTTCCACGCGGCCGTGTGCGGGTACTACACCGACCGGGTGGGCCTGGCGATCTCCTTTCCTTTCATGGTGGGCAAGATCGACAACTGGAAACTCTGCGTTGGCGGATCCCACCGGCTGGCCCACGCCCTCTGGCGGCAAATGCGGCGCGCCGGGGTCACGATCTTCCCCGCCTCGCCCGTGCGGGAGATCTTGGTCGAAGACGGCCGGGCCGCCGGGGTCCGCCTGGAGGACGGCAGGGAACTCCACGCGGACAAGCTGGTCGCAAGCAGCGTGGATCTCAACCAGACGTTCCGCAAGATGCTTCCTCCGGAGGCGGTCCCGCCGGAGATTCTTCAGGGCGTGGACGCGTACCGGTACCAGGAGGGCTCCCTGTTTTCCGTCCATCTGGCCCTGCACAGGACTCCGCGATTCCGGGCCGCCCGGTTCGACCCGGACGTCAACCGGGCCTGGGTGCTGAACCTGGGCTACGAGTGCCTGGAGGACTTCGACCGGGACTGGGCGAGCCTTCGCAGAGAGGAACCTCCCGAGGCCCCGAAGCTCAACGTCGCCATCAACTCCTGGTTCGACCCCACGGACGCGCCCCCGGGAAAGGCCACGGGGCTCATTCGGGTTTTCGCGCCGTATTCGGTTCAGGGGAAAGGGGCGGGCGTGTGGGCGACCTCGTTCCGCGACGTGTACATGCGCAGATGCATCGAGAAGCTCGTGGGCTACTGCGAGGACTTCTCGGAGGCTGACATTCTGGAGGCCAAGGCCTACACGCCGCTCGACATCCACGAGAAGCTCGCCAACATGGTCAACGGCGACTGGATGGTTGGAAGAATCTCCGACGACAATCTGCTCGCGAACCGTCCGATGAAGGCGCTGTCGCAGTATCGGACCCCGGTGCGAGGTCTGTACCTTTGCGGCTCCTGCACGCACCCCCACGGGTTCATCACGTTCGGGCCCGCTTACAACGCCCTTCAGGTGATCGCGGACGATTTCGGCCTGGACAAGTGGTGGGTGCAGATTTGACGCTCTGCTTTGACGACCGGCTTGTTCCGAAAGGAGTGGGAAGATGACTGGGAAGTCCTACGACGCCATCGTGATCGGCGGAGGGCACATGGGGCTCACCTTGGCCGCCTATCTGCAGCGGGCGGGCCTTCAAGTGGCGATTTTCGAGCGGCGGTTCGAAGAGGGAGGCCCCGTCTTCACCTCGGAGTGCACGGCTCCGGGGTTTCTCCACAACCTTCACGCCCAGTACATGGAGTTCATGGAATGGATGCCTTTCTATTACGATTTCGAGCTTGAAAAGCTGGGCGTCCGTCTCCTTTATCCGGAAGCCCAGTCGGGGATCTGTTTTTCGGACGGGCGGCCCCCTGTGATTCTCTACAACACCCAGAACCTCGAGCTCTCTCGAAAGTCCATTTCCACCTATTCGAAGCACGACGCGGATACGTACGTGGAGATCCGGCGCAAGGCCATGGAGAACGAAGGGGCCTTCTGCCAGTATATGTACAATCCCCCGCCGCAGCCCACGCCCCAGGATCCGGACCCGGACAACACCATGGGCCTGCTGTTCATGGATACTTTGAACCTGCCCCGTCATTACGCGAAGGGGTCGGCCCGGACGCTGATCGATTCTCTTTTCGAGACGCCCGAACTCAGGGCTCTGCTGTATCGGATGAGCGTGGAGTGGGGGACGCCGCTCGAAATGGTCGGGATGGGAGGCGTGGCCCTGATGAGCCTGTTCTTCCTGAGCGTGAACTGGCGGCTGTGCGTCGGCGGGACGCACTCCCTGGCCCACGCCATGGTCATGGCGTGCGTGCGGGAGGGGGTCCACTTTTTCGAAAACAGCGAGGTGAAGAAAATTCTTGTCAAGGGCGGCCGGGCGGTGGGTGTCCGCTTGGCGGACGGGACCGAGGTTGAGGCGCGCCGGCTTGTGGCGTCGAACGCCGACTTGAAACAGACCCTGCTGGACATGGTCGGCGAAGAGAACCTGAGTCCTCTCTGGGCCAAACGGGCCCGGGACTTCCGCGTGGGCCCCTCGTGCGTGCTTGCCTCCACGGCCATGGCCCTGCACGAGGCTCCGATCTACAAGAGCGCCCGCCATGACGAGACCATCAACCGGACCTTTTACACGGTCGTCGGATACGACGAACCGGCCGAGGTTCTGGAATACTGCCGGGATGCCGAGGGCGGGCGCATTCCGCGGATACCGGGCGCGGGCATCTGGGTGAACAGCCTGTGGGACCCCACCTACGCCCCTCCGGGCAAGCACAGTCTGACCGGATGGTTCTTTTTTCCCAAGGCCAGCACCCAATCCAGGCAGAAGTGGGAAGAGGTGCGGGCCACATACAACGAACGGTTCCTGGCGCGGTTCGGCCGATGGGCTCCCAACATGACCCGGGCGAACGTGATCGCTGACTATTTCTATACCCCTCTGGATCAGCAGGACGAGATGCGACTCATGGAAGGAGACTTCTGCAACGGAGCCATCCGGCCGGATCAGATGGGGGCGAATCGCCCGTTTCCGGAAGCCTCGATGTATCGTACCGAGATTGAAGGCCTGTACTTGTGCGGGCCTTACATGCATCCGGGCGGAGGCGTGAGCTGCGGTCCGGGTTACTGCGCCTACAAGGTGATCGCGGCCGACCACGGGCTCCCTTACAAGCCCTGGGAAACGGTGAGCCGCGGATACTGAGAAGCATTCGGCCCGGACCCGGGAGGGCCTTCGGGACTATCCCGACAGCCACCGGTCGCACGCCTCAGCCGCCCGCCTGCCGAGATCGATGGCCCGCACCACGAGAGACGCTCCGGTCACCGCGTCTCCAGCGGCAAAGACGCCCGGAGCGCTCGTCATGAACCGCTCGTCCACGCGGATGTTTCCACGGCTGTCCAGGGCGAGACCAAAGTCGCGCACCAGGGGCCCGTGCTCGACGTGGAGAAACCCCATGGCGAGCAGCACGAGATCAGCCTGGATCTCGAACTCCGACCCCGTGATCTCCCTTGGCGCCGGGCCGGCTCCGCCGGCCGAAACCGTCCAGTCGACTCTCACGCAGCAGAGCTTCCGGACCGCGCCGTCTGCTCCCTCGAACGCCCGGGTCGCCACGGCCCAGAGGCGCGTGCAGCCTTCCTCGTGGGAGGAGGAGGTCGTGAGCACGCGGGGCCAGGTAGGCCAGGGATTGTCCGGCGTTCTCTCCGCGGGGGGCTGGGGCAGGATTTCGATCTGGGTGATCTCCGCAGCCCCCTGTCTGCGGGCGGTGCCGATGCAGTCCGAGCCCGTGTCTCCGCCGCCCACGACCACCACGCGCTTGCCGCGGGCCGTGATGTCCTCGTGGGGCCGAAACAGCCACCCCTGGTTCTTGCGGTTCTGCTGTGCGAGAAATTCCATGGCCTGATGAATCCCGGCGAGGGAGCGGCCGGGCACGTCGAGATCCCGGGGCACGCCCGCGCCCGCGGCCAGGAGCACAGCGTCGAAGGCCCGGCGCAGATAGCGGGCCGAAACGTCGACGCCTGCTTCCACGCCGGTCTCGAAGATCACGCCTTCGGCCTGCATTTGCTCGAGCCTTCGGTCGAGCACCCATTTTTCCATCTTGAAGTCCGGAATGCCGTACCGGAGAAGCCCTCCGACGCGATCGGATTTTTCGAACACCACGACCTCGTGCCCCGAACGGGCCAGTTGCTGGGCGGCCGAAAGGCCCGCAGGGCCGGAGCCGACCACTGCGACCCTTTTCCCGGTTCGAAACGGCGCGGGCTCCGGCCGGATCCAGCCCTGGCGCCAGCCTTCCTCCACGATCTGAAGCTCGATCTGCTTGATCGCGACCGGAGGCTGGTTGATGGCCAGCGTGCAGGCAGGCTCGCACGGCGCCGGGCAGACCCTGCCCGTGACCTCGGGCAGATTGTTCGTGGCGTCAAGAAGGTCCAGAGCCCGCCGGCCCTGCCTGCGGAAGACCATTTCGTTCCAGTCCGGGATGAGATTTTTCACCGGGCAGCCGTAGGCGTGGCAGAAAGGGATTCCGCAGTCCGTGCACCGCGCCGCCTGGGTCTCGAGTTCCTCCTGGGACAGCAGGCCCGTAAACTCGCGGAAATCCCGAACTCGCTCGGCAACCGGTCTCTTGGCCGGTTCTTTTCGCGGATAAAGGAGAAAATCGGTCGGCCTACCCATGGTACACCTCTTCGGTGGCGGCCACGGTCTCGCGCTCCCGGTCCTCCTGGACGCGCATCCTTTCGAGGGACCTGCGGTAGTCGATCGGCATGACCTTGACGAAAAGGGGCAGGGCGGCGTCCCAGCTTTCGAGTATGCGGGCGGCTCGTCTGCTCCCGGTGTGCCGCAGGTGCGCCTCCACGAGGCCCCGGAGCTCTTCCCGGTCGGCCCGGAGCCAGACGCTTTCCAGGTCCACGGTGTCGAGATTGCACCGCGTGTCGAAGCTTCCGGATTCGTCGTACACGTAGGCCACGCCTCCGGACATGCCGGCAGCGAAATTGACGCCCGTGGACCCGAGCACCACGACCACGCCCCCGGTCATGTACTCGCAGCCGTGATCGCCGACTCCCTCGACGACCGCGCGGGCGCCGCTGTTTCGGACCGCGAAGCGTTCGCCAGCCAAACCGTAGACAAATACTTCTCCGGCGGTAGCGCCGTAAAGCGCCACGTTGCCCGCGATCACGTTCGCGCTCGGGTCGAAGCAGACGCCGGCAGGCGGCACGACCACGATGCGGCCCCCGGAGAGTCCCTTGCCCAGGTAATCGTTGGCCTCGCCCTCCAAGCGGATCGAGACGCCAGGGGCGAGAAAGGCGCCCAGACTCTGGCCGGCGGCTCCCCTGAGCACGATCTGAAGGGTGCCTTGGGGAAGACCTTGCGCGCCGAAGCGGCGCACGATCTCGCTCGAAAGCGTGGCGCCCACGGCGCGGTCCACATTTCGGACCGGCATCTCGATCCGCACCGGATCCTTTCTCTCCAGGGCCGGACGGGCTTGTTGGACGATCTCGGCGTCCAGGGCCCTGTGGATGTCGTGTTCCTGGCCGCGAAGGCACCTGACGGGCAGAGCCGGGTCCGAAGGCCTCTCCAACAAAGGAGCGAGGTCGAGATGCCGCGCCTTCCAGTGGTCGATGTCGTCCCTCGGCTGAAGAAGATCCGACCGGCCGACCATCTCGTCCACGGTCCGGAATCCGAGACAGGCCATGTGTTCTCGCATCTCCCGGGCCACGAACCGCATGAACCGCTCCACATGCTCCGGTTTGCCTGCGAACTTCTGCCGGAGGACCGGATCCTGTGTGGCGATGCCGACCGGACACGTGTTGAGATGGCACTTGCGCATCAGGATGCATCCGAGGGCCACGAGCGTGATGGTGCCGAAGCCGAATTCCTCGGCGCCCAGGAGGGCCGCCACCGCCAGGTCGCGGCCGGTCCGAAGCTGGCCGTCCACCTGGATCCGGATCCGTTCTCTCAACCGGTTCCTTACGAGGGTTTGTTGCGTCTCGGCCAGGCCGATCTCCCATGGAATGCCCGTGTGACGGATGGCCGTCAGCGGAGAGGCGCCGGTTCCACCGTCGTGGCCCGCGATGAGCACCATGTCCGCCTTGGCCTTGGCAACGCCGGCCGCGACCGTGCCCACGCCGGCCTCGGAAACGAGCTTGACCGAGATCCGTGCCCGCGGGTTGGCCATTTTGAGATCGTAAATGAGCTGGGCGATGTCCTCGATGGAGTAGATGTCGTGATGGGGGGGCGGAGAGATCAGGGTGACGCCCGGCGTGGTGTTGCGGACCCGGGCGATCTCTTCGGTCACTTTGTGGCTGGGGAGCTGTCCGCCCTCTCCAGGCTTGGCGCCCTGGGCGATTTTGATCTGCAATTCGTCGGCGCTGTTTAAATATTCGATGGTCACGCCGAACCGGCCCGAGGCGACCTGTTTGGTCCTGGAACAGCGGTCTTCTCCTCCGGGCAGGGGCCGGAAGCGCCGCGGGTCCTCACCCCCTTCTCCGGAGTTGCTTCGGGCTCCGAGCCGGTTCATGGCCACCGCGATGGTTTCGTGAGTTTCGGCGCTCACCGAGCCGAAGGACATGGCCGAGGCCGTAAACCGCTTGACGATGCTTTCGACCGGCTCGACCTCGTGGATGGGAACAGGTTCGGTCTCTCGAAACGTGAGCAGACTGCGCAGCGTCACTTCCCGGCTCGACTCCTCGTCCACGATCCGGCTGTAGGCCTTGAACGCGGCGTAGTCGTCGGTGCGCACCGCTTGTTGAAGCTTGTAGATTGCCTCGGGCGAAAGGAGATGCTTTTCCCCGCCCACGCGCACGTGATAGGCCCCGCCCGGATCCAGCACTTTGGGCGGCGCTCCCCTGGCGGGATACCCCGACCGGTGCCGCAGGGCCGCCTCCCGGGCCACCTCGTCCAGGCCGATCCCTCCGATGCGGGAGACCGTGCCGCAAAAATACTTGTCGACCAGAGCCCTGCCGAGCCCCACGGCTTCGAACGTCTGGGAGCCCCGAAAACTGCGGATCGTGGAGATCCCCATGCGGCTCAGGGTCTTGAGCAGCCCCTTCTTGACCGAAATGATATAAGCGTCGAGAGCCTCCTCGGGGGTCAGGGGCGTTTCGAGCAATCCGTGCTCGGCCAGGTCCCGGACCGTGGCCAGAGCAAGCCAAGGGCAGACCGCGCTGGCGCCGAAAGCGATGAGCATGGCGAAGTGCATGACTTCGCGCGCCTCTGCGGTCTCGGCGATGAGTCCGACCGAGGCGCGGAGCCCCTTGCGGATGAGATGGTGATGAAGGCCCGAGACTGCCAAAAGCGATGGGATCGGCGCCCGGGCTTTGTCCACACCGGTGTCGGTCAGGATGAGCAGAGCCGCGCCCTCGGCGATGTGGCGCTCGGCCTGAAGGAAAATGCCCTCGAGGGCCTCTTCCAGCGCCCGGCCGTCTCCATCGGCAGGAAACAGGATCTCGATGTCACGAGCGGAAATGTCGGCCTTGCCCGAATTCCTCAGCCGGACCATGTCTTCGGGCGTGAGAACCGGGTGATGAAGCTTGAGCTGGCGGCACTGCTCCGGCGTTTCCTCCAAGAGGTTCCTCTGCCGGCCCACGAAGCTCATGAGGGACATGACAAGTTCTTCCCGGAGCGGATCGATGGGCGGGTTGGTCACCTGGGCGAAGATCTGCTTGAAGTAATGGAACAGAAGCTGGGGCCTGCTGGAAAGCACGGCCAGCGCCGCGTCGTTTCCCATGGAGCCCACAGGCTCCTGTCCGTGGGAGGCCATGGGCGAGACGATCATCCGGATTTCTTCCTCGGTATAGCCGAAGGCCGCTTGCTTTTGTTTGAGCGCGACCGGGTCTTCGGCCGGAGGCCGCGAGGGCGTGAGAAGTCCCCTCAGCTCGATTCGGTTGTCCTTGACCCAGTGTCGGTAAGGCTTTTGCCGGGCAATCGTGGCTTTCAGCTCGTTGTCCGGAATGATCCGCTTCTGCTCCAGGTCCACGAGCAGCATTTTGCCGGGCTGGAGGCGGCCGTGGCTCAGGATCCGGTCCGGGGCGAGGTCGAGAACGCCTGTTTCCGAAGCCAGCACGACGAGCCCGTCCCGGGTGACCGTGTACCGGGCGGGCCTCAAGCCGTTGCGGTCCAGGAGCGCGCCCACGTAGCGGCCGTCCGTGAAAGCCAGGGCCGCCGGGCCGTCCCAGGGCTCCATGAAGGAGGCGTGGTACTCGTAAAAGGCTCTGAGATCTTCGCCCATCCAGAACCGGGGCCCCCAGGCTTCGGGCACGAGCATCATCATGGCGTGCGGCAGCGACCGGCCGCCGTGGACGAGCAGCTCGAGGACGTTGTCCAGGATGGCCGAGTCGCTCCCGCCCTCGACGATAACGGGTTTCACCTTCTCGATGTCGTCGCCGAACCGCGGAGACCCCAGGAGAGCCTCCCGGGCCCGCATGCGGTTCACGTTTCCCCGGAGCGTGTTGATCTCGCCGTTGTGGGCGAGAAACCGGAAAGGCTGGGCAAGGTCCCAGCTCGGAAACGTGTTCGTGCTGTACCGCTGGTGGAGAAGGGCGAAAGGGCTTTCGAAGCGTTCGTCCCGAAGGTCTGGATAAAAGAGAGGCAACTGGGTTCCGACCAGCATGCCCTTGTAGACCACGGTCCGGCTCGAAAGGCTCGGAACGTACAAATTCGGCGTTTGTCCCGGTGCCGTTTCCAGGGACTTCTTTTCCGTCAACCTTCGGATGACATAAAGCTTTCGCTCGAAGTCCCCGGGCTCGATTGCGCCCCGGCCGAGAAAAATCTGCCTGATCACGGGCTGGGTGTTGCGGGCGAATTCCCCAAGGGGCGACGGATCGAGCGGCACATCCCTCCAGCCGAGAACCTCGGCGCCTTCCTGTTCGGCCGTGCCCTCGAGAAGGGCTGCCGACCGGTCCCTGAGGGCCGGGTCCCGGGGAAGAAAGACTGTTCCGACAGCGTAGGAGCCCGCCTCTGGCAGCCGCATGCCCAGGCCGCGGCACGCGTCGCGGAAAAAGCGGTCCGGAATCCGAACGAGAAGGCCGGCTCCGTCTCCGGTGGCCTTGTCTCCACCCACGGCACCGCGGTGCTCGAGCCGGACGAGCACGCGGACGGCCTGCTTGATGATCTCGTGGGAGGGCGCGCCGTCCAGGCGGGCCACGAACCCCACGCCGCATCCATCGTGTTCGAAGGCCGGGTCGTAGAGGCCCGGGCCGCTCCTGTTGGCGGTGTCGCCCGCTTTGCCTTCCAGCGCTTTTCCCACTCCTTGCACGAGTCACCCCCCCTTGGTATGTGAACGAGCCGGGTGAAGGACCTTTCCGGCGCGCCCCCGGCATCCATTACGGTCCGGAAAGACTGCCGATCGCCTCGCGGATGACTTGGGCGCTTTTCCTGAGCGCCTCCTGCTCACTGGTGTCCAACAGCAGGGGCAGGGTCGCCAGGACCCCTTGTCCGCCCACCAGGCGTGGCAGCGACAAGGTCACCCCGGGCCACTCGTCCGACTCCGGCGAGGGCGTGCACACCGTAAGGATCGCCCTCTGGTCGGTCAGGATGACTTGAACGAGCCTGGCCAGGGCGGCTCCGATGCCGTAATAGGTGGCGCCTTTGCCGGCCAGAATCCTGTAAGCCGCCTCGCGCACGTCCCGGTCCACGGCCTGCCTCTCCTTCCATTCCAGCGAAATCCCCCGGAGCCGGCAGAATTCCTCAAGGGGATTGCCGCCGATCTTCACCAGGGACCATGTGAGAACCTCGGAGTCGCCGTGCTCTCCCACGACGTAGCCGTGCACATGGTGGGGATCCACGCCCAAGCAGGCGCCCAGGAGCGCGCGGAAGCGGGCCGTGTCAAGCATGGTGCCTGTGCCGATGACGCGAGTCGAGGGGACCCCGGCCCGGGCTGCGAAACGGGCGGCCAAGTGGGTCATGACATCCACGGGGTTGGTGGCCACGACCAGGACGGCTTCTGGGGCTCGCTCGAGGACGCGTGGAACCACGTCTTCAAAGACAGCGGCGTTTCGCTCCAGCAACTGCAGACGCGTCTCGCCGGGCCGCTGGGCCACGCCCGCAGAAAGGATCACGATCCGCGCCGATCGCAGTTCCGGGTATCCTCCGGCCTCGACCCGAATCGCCCGGGCGAACGGGACCGCGTGCAGGATGTCAGCGGCCTCTGCCCTGGCGCGTGCCTCGTTGCGGTCCACGAGTACGATTTCGCTCCCGATGCCCCGCAGCACAAGGGCGTACGCCGCGGTCGAGCCCACGAGGCCAGCGCCCACGATGCCGATTTTCACAGGTCTTTCCCTCGTTCGTCCAAAAGCCGCAATGTCTTAGCTTCTCTCTCCGCCCGCTTCCTGCCTTCTCGCCTTTTTGATTTCCTCCAGGAACAGCTTGATGAGGGGAGACATCTCCGGCGGCTGCCACTTGGTTTCCTTGGGCTCCTCGGGCCATCGGAACGGCAGGTGCCGCACTTCGCCCGGCCGCTCGGCCGTCCGGAGAACCTCCAGGACCGCCAGGAGCACCTTCTTCTGGCCCTCGCGGTCGCCCACCTGGCCCAGGAGCCTGCCGTAGGGGTACTCGATGGCCGCGGACCTCGGGATGCCCACGGCTCTGTTGAAATCGTGGGTGGGCGTGAGCACCACCGTGGAAAACCCTCTCTCCTCCAGAAACCTTCCGGCCAGCCCCACGGACTGGCAGCAGAAAGGTCAAGCAGGTGTCAGCAGGACCGCGTCAACTCCCTCTTCTTTCATCCGCCTGGACATGGGCGCAATGGCTTGCTCGAGAAATTCCGTGCTTTCCCACTGGAAGCCGTAAAAAGAATACGAAGAGGGCGCGAGCCTCCCGATGATCCCCTCTCTCTCCAGTTCCTCCATGAGATCGAGAGGCAGTATCACGTTGAGATCCTGTTCGATGTACGACGTGTTGATGTGCAGATGTCGCACCGTAATGTCCCGGGCCGTGGTTCCCCTGGGCAGAACCCGATAGGAACGGTCTCCCCACGTAGGCTCCCGCTTTTCCCGTTCCATGTCGAAGGGCGGATCGCTCAGGAGGCTCACTCCGGCGCTGGTCACGAGGGAGAACGTGAGTTTCGAAAGGGGTTTTTTCACCGGAGTCCAGGGGATTTCTCCCTGGTATTCGTGGCTCGGGAGCAGGGCCCGGATCCACGCGGCAAGGCTCGGAGGGAGAAAGCGGAATCCATCTACGGGTTTCGTTTGGTTCTCCATAGCCGATATCCTCCTTGGTGCCAGATGGGTTGCGCGGCTCTCGTTTGAAACCTCGTCCGGCCTTTGTCCGTCCATTCTATTAGATGATGATCTAGACGAAGAGGAGCAGGTCATGCTGGAAAAGATCGTTTCCCCATCGTGGATTTTCCTTTTTGCCCTGGCGTGTTTCTTGTTCGCCCAAACCCGGATTCAGGCTGAGCCCGCCTACCAGAAGGCCACGTTCGCAGGTGGATGCTTCTGGTGCATGGAGCCGCCTTTCGAACAACTCGAAGGCGTTGTCGAAGTCGTTTCCGGTTACACGGGCGGTCGCACTCCCAACCCCACCTACGAGCAGGTTTGCGCCGGAGGGACCGGCCACCTGGAGGCCGTGCAGATCACCTATGATCCCTCCCGCATCGGCTACCGGGACCTCCTAGAGGTTTTCTGGAGGAACATCGACCCCACGGACCGCGGCGGGCAGTTCGTGGACCGGGGAGAACAATACGGGACGGCCATCTTCTATCACGACGAGGAGCAAAAACGGCTCGCGGAAGAGTCCAAGAAAGCCCTGGAGACGTCCGGCCGTTTTTCGAAGCCTGTCGTCACTCGGATCCTTCCTGCCCAGGCGTTCTATCCCGCCGAAGAATACCATCAGGATTATTACAAGAAGAGCGCGTTCCGATACAAGCTCTACCGTTCCCACTCCGGCCGGGATGCCTTCATCCAAAAAACCTGGCCCGAGGGCACCTGGATCTGCGCGCCGCCGAGCGAAAGGAGAGCCTCGGAGAAACCCTCGAAAGAAGAACTCAAGAAAAAGCTTGCGCCCCTGCAATACGAAGTGACCCAGGAAAACGCAACCGAGAGGCCCTTCCAGAACGAGTACTGGGACAACAAGCGGGAGGGCATCTACGTGGATGTCGTGTCCGGGGAGCCCCTGTTTAGTTCCAAGGACAAGTTTGATTCAGGCACGGGATGGCCGAGCTTCACCCGGCCCCTCGAAAAGGACAACATCGTGGAGAAAGAGGACCGGAGCCTGTGGCAGGTGCGGACCGAAGTTCGCAGCCGCAAGGCCGACTCCCATCTGGGGCACGTGTTTCCGGACGGCCCGCCGCCCACGGGCCTGAGGTACTGCATCAACTCGGCTGCCCTGCGGTTCATTCCCAAGGAGGACCTCGAGAAGGAGGGATACGGACAATACCGGAGCCTGTTCGAGCCGTAAGGAGTCGGGTTTCGGCGGATGAGGTTTCAGGCGCTCTCGGGCTTCTCGGGTCCGTTCGGCCGGGACCGGACCTGGTTCAGGACTTCCATCCGGTCTGCGGTCGTGACCGTCAGGCCCGCGGAGGCGAGAAGGGGCAGGAGGTGCCGCAATCCTTCCCGTCCGGCTTCGCTGGGCGTATCCTGATACGTGTAGAGTTCTAGGCAAAGATTTCCTTGGTAGCCCAGGCGCGCCATGGATCTGAACAAGGCGAGGAAATCCATCGCGCCCCGACCGGGGATGAGGTGCCTGTGGGACCGGTCCGGGGCGATGTCCTCCAGATGGACGTGCCGGATCCAGGGAAAAAGCTCTTCGAAGGCGCAAGCCGGATCGAGACCTGCACAGAAGAAATGGCCCGCGTCGAAATTGAGCCCGATCCGGTGGGATGCGAATTCTGCGAGAAGGGCTGCCATGTGGCGGCCATGGTGCCTGGCGAAGGCGGGCTCGGGCTCGATGAGGACCGACACGCCCAAAGCCTCGGCCAGAGGGAGCACCGGTTCCAGGGCTTCGAGGATGCGTCTGGCAAGGTCCGCCGGGCCGCAGTCGGGCACGCCTTCCCCCGACGGAAGGGAGAGGTTGGGGCATCCGAGTCGGGCGGCCAGCCTGAGGCTTCTCAGGGAGTGGTCGACGCGGATCCGGCGGCGTTCCTCGGGCGAGTGGATCTCTGCAGGCAAGTGGTGGTCCGAATCGGCGAACAGGGTCAGCCCGTTTATGTTCGTTACGGCCAGCCCGGCTCTTTTCAGAACAGAGGAAAGCGCTTCGTCGATTCCGTCGGCCGGCTCCAGAGGCGAGAAATGCGGGGGCTTGCAGACGATCTCAATGCCTTTGAAGCCGATTCCGGCGATGTCGGCCACGGCCTCCAACAGCGGGTACTTTCCGTAAGCGTTGGTGCTGTAGCCGATGATCATGCCCATCTCCCGCAGGACCGTCGGTTTTGCCGGAGCCTTCTTCCTCTTGCACGCATCGATACGGTCTGACAACCTTCTCCGGGACGGTGCTTCGCCACCGATATGTGTGATATAAACAATCCACGGCGACTTTTTCAACTCCGCAGCGAGGCCACGGGCTATGAACGATCGGGACAGGGAACGGGTTATGGTCGAGGTGGAGCATCGCGTGCTCGACCGGTACGGAGCGGATCCGGCCGTGGTCGAGCAGGCGATCCTGGACACCCTTTACGAGGAGCGCCGGCGCCTGGAGACCGAACGGGATCCGAAAAAGGCCAGGGCCGAATCCGCCTTTTATGACCGCATGCAGGCCCGGGCTGTCCGGGCCGGGCCCGAGGGACAGCGCGAGGTGCTCCGGGAGATGATTCGGTATTTCTGCCGCGAGGTGGCCGGCCATTTCGACCCCAGGGTATATGCCCTGGCCACCCGGGTGGTGCCGCCGGCCCTGACGGCGCTCCTGAACACCCTGAGCCCGCTGCGCCTCATCCGGTCTCTGCCCAACGGCCTGAGGGACCTGGGGGAACAGGTCGAGATCGAGGGCGAGACCGAGGCTTTCAAGACCGTGGCCCGCCTCGGCACCGTGGTGCTGGTCTGCACCCACCAGAGCCACCTCGACAGTATTCTTTTGGGCTTTGTGATCTACCGGCTCGGCCTGCCGCCGTTCACGTACGGGGCCGGACTGAACCTGTTCACGAACAAGATGCTCAGCTTTTTCATGCACAACCTCGGCGCCTACAAGGTGGACCGGCGCAAGAAGGCCGAACTCTACAAGGACGTGCTGAAAACCTACGCGGGCTGCACGCTGGAACTCGGCTACCACAACATGTTTTTCCCGGGCGGCACGCGGAGCCGAAGCGGAGCGGTGGAAAAAAAGCTCAAGATGGGCCTGCTCGGCATGGGGCTCGACGCCTATATCCACAATCTGAAGGCCCGAAAAGAGCGCCCGGACATTTTCGTCGTGCCCTGCACACTCAACTACCATCTGGTTCTCGAGGCTGAAACCCTGATCGAGGACCATCTGAAGGAAGCGGGCAAGAGCCGGTACATCATCGAGGACGACGAGTTTTCGAAGCCCCAAATTGTGCTCGATTTCGTGCGGAAGCTGTTTTCCCTGAACTCCAAGATCCACTTCGTGGTATCGAGGCCTCTGGACGTGTTCGGAAACGAAGTGGACGACCAGGGCCGATCCCTGGATCCCAGGGGCAGGGTGGTGGACAGAGCCCGGTATGTGTTCCGCGACGGAGAGCCGTCCTTTGACCGCCAGCGGGACGAGGAGTACACGCGGGAGCTTGCCCGCAAGGTGGTCGAGGCGTTCCATCGGGCCACGGTCGTCAAGAGCACGAACCTCGTCTCCCACACCATGTTTCGCTGGCTTCGGGAGCGGAATCCGGACCTCGATCTCTACCGGCTGCTCCGGACCGGTGGAGCCTCGGAGAGCGCGCCTCTTGGGGAAACGTATCAGCGGCTCGACCGGACCCTGGAGAGGCTCAGGCAGGCCGAGGAGCGGGGCAGGCTGCGGCTGGACGGGACGCTCAAGCGCATGGATGCGCCACGCATCGTGAGCGAGGCCCTTGTGCACCTCAAGAGCTTCCACCGCAGGCCCGCCATGGAGCGCCGGGGCGACCGGCTGTTCCATACGGACCGGAACCTGATCCTGTACTACCAGAATCGTCTGACAGGCTTCGGCTTGGAGGGGCAGGAGGCCCGGGCATGAAGAGGAAGGGGCACGGCTCTGTGGACATCGTGGTTCTGGGAGGAGGGAGCTTCGGCACGGCTCTGGCTTCGCTCCTAGCCGATATCGGAAGGCGCGTCCGACTCTGGGTGCGGCGCGAAGAGCAGGCGAAGGAAATCAACCAGGAGCACCGGAACAGCCGGTTTTTCCCTGACGTGGAGCTGCCTCGAAGCCTGCAGGCCACGGCGGATCTGGAAGAGGCGGTGCGGGCCGCGCCGGTTCTGCTCGTTGTGGTGCCCTCCCGGTCCTTCCGGGAGGTGGCTTCCCGGATGGGCCCGTTCGTCCAGGGAGACCAGATCGTCGTTCACGCCACAAAAGGGATTGAGGTGGACACCTTCAAGAGGATGTCCGAAATCCTCCGGGAAGAGACGTGCGCCCTGAAAATCGGCGTTCTGTCCGGCCCGAACCTGGCGGGCGAGGTCATGGCCCGGCACCCGGGCGGCGCTCTTGTGGCCTCCCGCTACCAGGAGGTCGTGGACCGGATCCAGGAGCTGTTCCGGAGCGACCGGCTCAGGGTATACGGCGGCCGCGACGTCGTCGGAACAGAGTTGGGGGGAGCCTTCAAGAACATCATCGCGATCGCCGCTGGCGCCGTGGACGGGATGGGCTTCGGGGACAACACCAAGGGGCTTCTTATGACGCGGGGCCTGAGCGAGATGGCACGGTTCGGGGTCGCCCTCGGCGCCGACGTCTTCACCTTTGGGGGCCTGGCTGGTATCGGGGATCTCATCACGACCTGCGCTTCCCGGCTGAGCCGGAACCGGCGAGTTGGCGAGGCTCTGGCCAAGGGGGAAAGGCTCCCGGAGATTCTAGAGCGCCTGGGGCAGGTGGCCGAGGGCGTGCCCACGACCGCTGCGGTTCACCGCCAGGCCGTGGCCATGGGTCTGGATCTTCCGATCGTGCGGGCCGTGCACGCGGTTCTCTACGACGGCATGTCGCCCCTGGAAGCGCTCGCGGATTTGATGAGGCTTCCGGTAGGGAGCGAATTGGCTTCTTTGCGATATCGATGACGCCGGGCCGCGGCGAATTGCCGACAGTCGCGGGCGGCCGCGTCGGCTGGGAAACGCAATGCCCTTCCAAAGGGCGAGGACTACGGCGCTTCGGTTTCTTGAGATGGGGCTGGAAAGGCTCCGGGCGAGGCGGCTCGTCGGAGCCGGCCGGGGGGCGGCGCATTCGTCCTACCCGCTGAGCGTTCAGGAGCACCGGAATCTGCCGGCCGACTACCAGGGGCCGGTCTACATCTGGGACATCGACAAGACCTATCTTTCCACGGCTTTTTCCTCGGTCCGCGGCCTGGCGCGCATTCCCATCGAATTCGCCGTGGACAAGCTTGCGATCCCGGGCATGCCCGAAATCTTGAGAGCCTTGCGCAGAGGGCCCGGGCCGGGCTACGCGTGCCTGCCCCTCTACTTCATTTCCGCAAGCCCGCCGCAGATGCGCAGAGTGATCGAGCACAAGATGCTCCTGGACGGCGTGGAGCCTGACGGGATCACCTGCAAGGACTGGCTCGGCGCGCTCGCGCGGTTCAGGCCCGGCCGGCTTCGGGAGCAGGTGGGGTTCAAACTATGCGCATTGCTCGAGGGCAGGCTCAGGCGTCCCCTGGCCGACGAGTACCTGTTCGGAGACGACGCGGAAAAGGATCCCGTGGCCTTTCACCTGTACGCCCGGATCGTCGCAGGCTCGATCTCGCCAGGAGAGGCTCAGGAGAGGGTGGCGGCCGAGGGCGTGGACCGCGAGGCCCGGCAGTTCGTCTTTGACCTCGTGGGCAGGCTCCCCCGCCGCAGGGGCAGGGTGGAACGGATCTTCATCCATCTGGAAAAGGGTACGCCGCCCGAGCGGTTTGCCGGCATGGGCGATCTCGTGGTGCCGGTGAAGGGAGCGTGCGAGCTTGCGCTGGCTCTTTACGAGGAAGGGCTGATCCGGGCCGATGCGGTCCGCGAGGCCTGCGCGGCCTGGGAGGCTGGCCGGGGCGTTCCTTGTGGCCGGGCGGCCGCCGAGGCTCTGGCCCGGGGCCTCGTGCGCGCCGAGCGGCTGCGCCAGCTCGGACTGCGGCCCGGCTGAGTTCGCTACCTGGCCCGTTGCAACGTCGTGGCCGCCCCCTATCGGGAGAGCGACACGCGCCGGACCGAGCTTGCCCGCCGGGAAAAATCGTAGTCCTTCAGATCCTTGGCCGCGAGCTTTCTCGCCGGGCACTGGTGGAGGCATTTGCCGCAGAAGTCCCCGCAGATGATGCCGAAGCAGTTCTCCAGCATGCCCCGGTCGAACATGTGGACGTTGGGACCGTGGAACTCGCTGTAAAAGTGGAGCGCCTGGCCGGGTCCGTCCGGAATCCGGATGTCCGAGCGGCCTCCGGAGCCTTTCACCATGGCGTGGATGCCGTACGCGCACCGGATGTTGTCGTGGGCCGCATAGGTGATGCGCATGTCCTCGATGGTGAGCGACTGGGTTTCTGTCTCGGAAAACGCGCTCGTCGGGCAGATGCGGGCGCACTTGCGATTGCACTCGTCCGGCCGGCAAAGGGGCGGGCCGTCGTAAAGAGGGGTGGGCTCTAGCTCGGCCGAGGTGAGGATGGAATTGTACCGCTGCATGGACCCGAACTCCGGGGTGAGCCCCAGACCGTTCCAGCCCAGGGTGCCAAGTCCGGCCGCGGCGGCCGCGTGGCGGTGAGAGAACTCGGCCTTGACCTTGTTGGTCGTCACGGTTTCTTCGAAGTATTTGTAGAAGCTCGAAACCCAGGTGGGCATGAAGCACAGGGTCTTGTACCCCTCGTACTCAAGCATCTTGGCCATGCGGTTCACCATGCGGGAGCTTTCGAGGTTCGTCAGGCCGTACCCGTAAAAGAGATACGGCGTGATCGTCTTTCCGGGCTGATCGTACTCGCCCCACACGTCCGCCATGCCCTGAAAGATGTGGAGGGCCACCGAGATCACGGACTTGCACTCGGGCAAAAAGTCCGTGGGCCTGTGCCCCTCGGGTGCGTTGGCGAAGCGGCTCACAGGCGCGATTCCCACCAGGTCAGCCCCCCATTCCAAGAGCGTGTCGATGACATTTTTCGTGAGACGGTCCATGGCGGTTCCTCCTTGTTTGCAGGCGACTCAGCGACACTCACCGGGTCTCACGATAGTCGAAGGCCCCACGCCTGCGCAAGAGAAAGGAGAACCTAAAGCATAATCCCGTCAAATTTTGGTGCCATCGGGACTAGATAAGTGGCGCAGAAGGAGGCTTGGCATCCTGGTGAGCGCCCGGGTTGGGGCCCCCGATGCCCCATGGAGGGACGCGCTCCGTCGCGTCCGTGTCGGTTGCGCGGCCACGAGGGACCGTTGCTCTCCGTTCTGGAGGGACGGGCGCTGTCGTGTCTCTCTCTGGGCTGCGAAATGCTGAAGGGATCCCATGCACTGCCTTTTTCGGGCCGGTGAAAGGGTCCCTGGAATCTTGATCTTCCGGTTGACCTCGAGAACTGCGCTTGGCCGGTCCAAACAGCATTGGCCTCTTCATGGATAGGGCACACGTTCCCCCTACTACCTCTTGCCAGCACTCACAGTCCCTTGCGCAATGGAGGAGTTGAATTGCCCGCTCTTGGCCACAGGAGGGCGGATCTTGACTGGGAAAGGGGATCGTTTTACTATTTTGCCAGAGTCCAACTTAGCCGTAAGACAATCAAGGAGGATGTGTTCATGCCGACCTCCAGGGTGAGCAGCAAGGGACAAACCGTGATCCCCAAGGAGATCCGGGAGCGCTTGGGGCTTCAGCCAGGCGACGCGGTGGATTTCGTGGTGCAGGATGACGGAGACGTCGTGCTTCGTCCCGCCCTTGAAGATGTGCGGCGCCTGAAGGGCATCTTGAGACGCGCCGGTCGCACCCCGGTATCCGTGCAGGCCATGAACCGCGCAATCCGGGAGCGGGGAGGGCGGCGATGAAGGCCCTCGATACCAACGTCCTGGTCCGCTACCTCGCGCAGGATGAGCCCAAACAGGCGGCGATTGCGGTGGAGGAGATCGAAAAAGCGGCGGCGAAGGGCGAGAAGATGCTCATCCAACCGCTGGTTCTGTGCGAGCTTGTGTGGGTTCTGGAGACTGCTTACGGCTTCGGCAAGTCTCAGATCCTGGATGTTCTCGACCAGATCGTCCGCACGCGCCAGTTTGAGGTGGTGGACAAGGACACTGTGTGGCAGGCCCTTGGCGATTACCGCCGCGGAAAGGCGGACTTCTCAGATTACTACCTCGGGCGGGCCAACGAGCGACACGGAGCGTTGCAGACGTTGACCTTTGACAAGGCCCTGAAAGGCTCCCCGCGTTTCCGTGTGCTCTCCGCGTAAGATTTCAGCCCGTCACTCTGGCGCGGTTCTCCCACTGCAGTGGCCATGACGGAGCATGGCCCTCCCTTGGTTGGGGCCCCATGGAGGGACGCGCTCCGTCGCGTCCGTGTTGGTTTTGCGGCCACGAAAGACCGTGGCCTCACTGCACGGGATCATGCTCTTGTGCTTTGCGGCATAAAAACCCCATGAAGCTGCTTCTTGTCGATACGGCCGGCCTCGAGATCGTGCCGCAAACCGCACGGGGACTCCAGCCCCGCATTTTGGACGGCCCCTGCCTGCCCCAATCCGTAAAATGAAGGACTGACCCCATGGCGTGGCGTGGCGGGCAGGATTAGGCCTGCACTTCGGCGCAGAAGATGGGCGGCATGACGGGCAGCGTGAGGGAAAAGCCTTTGCCAAGAATCTCTTGGGCGATGCCGTAAGCTTCGTCGAGATTGCGCGCGGGCGTGAGCCCGAGCCTGCGGACAACCTCGTCGTTCTCGGCTCCGACCACGAGGATTCTGCCGAGCCTCTTCATGGCCAGCACCCCCCAGATCCAGACGTAAAGGGGGTGGACTCCGTGGTAGGCGTACTTGTAGCGGTACCGGTGCACGTATTCGGCCTTGGTCGCGAACTCCATTTCGAACCGGTCCTCGATCTCGTGGGGATCGCGGGTCTCGGGCAGGACGCGATTGTAAAAGTCTTCGTACGAGGGGTGATGCACCGGGTGAAAGCCCGGCGAGAAGGGGTTCATCAAAATGAGCACGCCTCCCTCCCGCACCAGGGGCCGCCTCTGGTGGAGGTTGTAGGCGTAGCCGAGCGCCATGTTCATGGCCAGAAGGGGGTTGATGCGGGAGAAGACCGAGTAGGGAGACAAGTTGGGAAGGGCCAGGAGCAAGGCGTCGGTCTGGCCTTGGACCACCGTGTTCTGCTGCAGGTGAAGGACTTCAAGGGTCAGAGGATGCACGTTTTCGATCCTGCCGGCGTTAACCGCAATGGGCTGATAGGCGCTCCGGAGACGGTCCTGGAGCAGGCTTCTAGCGCGGCGGGGAAGGCTTTGGACGAGCTTCGCGGCAAGACCGCCGCCCGGGGCGGTTTGCGGCAAGGGCCGATCGCCGTTGCCTGACCCCGCTGTCAGGGACAAGAAGCCAGCCAGGAGCGGATGCCAGATGCGGTTGTTCAGCACGGTCTCCACCGTGAAGACGTTGGCTTCCCTGGACACGACGGCGCCCATGTCCTCCATGACCCTGTGGTAGAGACTGCGCTCGGGATCCATGAGCGTGCCCTGCTCAAGGGTCCGCACGTTGTGATGGCACCGGATGCTGCGGAACGTGCCCAACCCGACCACGATGGACTTGAACCCTCCGTTCATGGAGGTCCAGTTCACGTTCACGTACACGAGGAGATCCGAGTCGCGCACCAGCCGGTTCACCTCGACCGTGTGACCGGAAGCGCTCTTGCCCAGCTCCACCACGCCGGAAGGGTCTTCCGCGTCGTGGCAAGAGATCCGCTCCGGCCCCATCTCCTGCCAGACCCGGCGGCCCACCAGGTGCCTGAGTTCGCCGTAAGTCCATTTTCGGTGCAAGCCGTTTGCGCAGACCAGCCGCACCTGGTCACGATCCAGGCCGGCCCTGTACAATTCTTCCAGCACGACCTCGATGGCCTGGCCGCGGACGTCTCGCCACAGGGGCGGCAGAGGAATGCACGGGTCGTCGAAGGCGATGGTCACCCGGGAGGAGGGCTTGACGAGATCCTGCAGCGGAGCCGAGCCCTCGGGGTTCCGGAGGGCCCGCCGCACAGCGCCCGCGTAGTCCCTGAGCGCCGCGACCGGTTCGGGCGGCAAGACGATGCGGGCGTCCTCGGGCAGCCGGATCGCAATGCGCTCGTCACCGCAGAAGACCTCTCTCAGCATGGGGCGCTCCCTCCGCAATCAGCAGCCGGCGTTCCGGCCAGCGTTCAAAGCTTGCTTCCATCCGTCCGAAGCCAGCAGACCCGGAAGCTCGGCCAGGCGCTGGATGCGGACCGGGTACTCGATGTTGTTCCCGCACAGGATAAACGGGATGCCGGCAGCCTTTGCGGCGGCCAGGTCGTTGGCCATGTCGCCCACGTAAACCGCTTCGCGGGGTTGGACGCGGACCGCCTCAAGGCAATACTGGAGCATGTCCGGCGCGGGTTTGGGGTTCGCCACGTGGACGATCGAGGAGACCACGGCAAAGGTGTCCTCGAGACGGAACCTCTTGAGGACATAGGGGAGCGAGGTTCCCCGGTTGGTGGCCATAGCCAGCAGGTAGCGCTGCTTCAGACGGGCGAGGATGTCGTGGAGGCCCGGTTCCGGTACGAGCCGGTCGAGGAAGGGCGTATAGTCCATCTCGGCGGCGATCTGCTTCGCCCGGCGCGCTTTCTCAGGATCGTTCGGGAAAAGGTAATCGATCTGCTGCGGCGTGGAATAGATGTGGCAGAGCCTGGCCGCTTCGGGCGGCATGGGCGGTTCGCCCATCTTTGCCAGGATGGCGTTGTAATAGGCCACGTTGGACTCGTAGGAGTCGAACATCACGCCGTCGCAGTCCAGGATCACGAGTTTCAATGGCACGGGAGGATTTTCCTTTTTTCTCGGGAGTACGGCAGCGGCGCTCCCAACCGAACCCGCGCCGCTTGGCGGCGCTGGGCGGACGGGCCGCCTCCGGCCCCCGATCGTTCAGGCTTCGGGCTGGTAGGGTTTACCGCATTCCTTGCAGCGGCCGTCCGGGCCGATCACGCCGATGCAGGTGCCGTCGGAGCAGAGGATGCGATCCTCGAAAGGGTCCTGTTCGTCTCCCGAGCAGGCGGACTCGGGGACCTTTGCGCCGCAAAACGAGCAGTAGGCGCTCTCTTCGGCGATCCGGGCCAGGCAGCTCGGGCATTCGATCGACGGCAATTCCTTCCGGCAATGGGGGCAGATCATGGACGCCTTTGTCTCCAGCAGGTTGCGGGTTGGACGATCTCAAAATTAGTTAGCCGGCCCCGTCCGCGTTGTCAAGGACGCGCGCCGGAATGCGGACTGTGGTGCATCCGAACCGCCGGGTCAAACGCACGTTGCAATCCAAGCCGGTCCTGGACAAACTGGAAGCGAAAATTTACAAAAGAACTCGCAACTCGAGGTCATGCCCATGGCGATTCACCCCATGGCGGGAAAACCCGCGCCCAGATCCATGCTCGTCAATGTGCCCAGGCTCGTGTCCCGGTACTACGTTGTGCGGCCGGACCCGTCGGAGAAGCTCCAGCGGGTGGCCTTTGGCACCTCGGGACATCGGGGCTCCTCTTTTCGGGCCACCTTCAACGAGGACCACGTCCTGGCCACGACCCAGGCGATCTGCGAGTTCCGCAGCCGCCGGGGCTCTCCAGGCCCTCTGTTCATGGGCATGGACACGCATGCCCTTTCCGAGCCCGCCCTGGCCACGGCTCTGGAGGTTCTGGCGGCCAACGGCGTGGAGGTGCGGATCCAGGAAGGGGGCGGATACACGCCGACGCCCGTCATCTCACATGCGATCCTGTCGTTCAACCGGGGCAGGCAGACAGGGTTGGCCGACGGCATCGTGATCACGCCCAGCCACAATCCGCCCGAGGATGGAGGGTTCAAATACAATCCACCCCACGGCGGCCCTGCGGACACCGGGGTGACCCGGCAGATCGAAAAAAGGGCGAATGAGCTTCTGGAGAGGGGAAACCGGGACGTGGCGCGCATGCCTTATGAACGGGCTCTGAAGGCGCCCACGGTCCAGCCGTACGATTTCGTCCGGCCTTACGTCGAAGATCTGGCCAAGATCGTGGACATGGACGCAATCAGAGCCGCGGGCCTGCGCCTGGGCGCCGACCCGCTGGGAGGTTCGGGCGTTGCGTTCTGGGCGCCGATCGCGGAACGGTACGGGCTCAACATCGAGGTGGTCAATCCGGTTGTGGACCCCACCTTCGGCTTCATGACTTTGGACTGGGACGGCAAAATCCGCATGGACTGTTCGTCGCCGTATGCCATGGCCAGCCTGATCGGTCTCAAGGACCGGTTCGACGTGGCTTTCGGCAACGATCCGGACTTCGACCGCCACGGGATCGTAACGCCGGCGGCAGGGCTTCTGGCGCCGAACGCGTACCTGGCCGTGGCCGTCTCGTACCTGTTCCGGAACCGGCCCGGCTGGCGCAAGGACGCGGCCGTGGGCAAGACCCTGGTTTCAAGCAGCCTCATTGATCGGATCGCGCGGGATCTGGGCAGGCGGCTCGCCGAGGTTCCGGTCGGGTTCAAGTGGTTTGTCGACGGGCTGCTGTCAGGCTCTTACGGGTTCGGCGGCGAGGAGAGCGCCGGCGCGTCGTTTTTGCGCATGGACGGCACGGTCTGGACCACGGACAAGGACGGGATCGTCATGGATCTGCTGGCCGCCGAGATCACGGCCCGCACCGGGAAGGATCCCGCCGAACAGTACAAGGCCTTGGAGGAGAAGTTTGGAGCGCCTGTGTACGAGCGGATCGACGTGGCGGCCTCGCCCCGGGAGAAGGAGGTGCTCGGGAAGCTTTCGGCGGACCTCGTTACGGCCTCGACTCTTGCCGGGGAAAAGATCGTGGCCAGGCTCACAACGGCCCCTGAGAATGGAACGCCCTTCGGAGGCTTGAAGGTCGTTACAGAAAACGGCTGGTTTGCGGCCCGGCCTTCAGGCACCGAGGACGTGTACAAGATTTACGCCGAAAGTTTCAAGGGCAAAGACCACCTTGCGAGGATCCAGGAAGAAGCTCGGGCCATCGTGCAGGCGGCCCTGCGCGCCGCAGGGGTGCCGCATGATGTATCCGTAAAATGAAGGACTGACCCCTGAAAAAGGAGGCATCCATGGCAGCGAAACGGATTGGAACCGGTTGGATGGGGATGGTCCAGGCTTTCTGTCTCGCAGTGGTGGTGGCGCTCTTGGCCGGTGGATGCGGAGAAGATGGAGACAATGAGCCGGAAGGAGGGCAGACGGCCAGCATCCGCATTCTGGAGCCGCAGCCCGGCCAGGTGGTGAGGACCCATAGCGTTCGTTTTGCTGTCTCGCTTTCCGGCGCCCTGGATCCCTCGGGCCTGCGGGTGGCCTTGAACGGCCAGGATGTGAGCTCTCACGTTCGTTTGAACGGCCTGGAGGCTGAAGGGTTCGCCTCCGGAATGGTGCAGGGATCGAACACGCTTCTGGTCGCCGCTCCCCGCTCGAGCGGCGGCGAGGTCTCCTCAGAGGTGGTCTTCACGTTCGATCCCGTGCCCATCGAGGCCGTGGAGGCAAAGGAGTCGCTCCAAATCGAGGGGCTCGACGGGCCCGTGGAGGTGCTCATCGATCCCTGGGGCGTGCCTCACATCTACACGACTGGCGGAAATCCGGACGACCTGCAGCGGGTTCAGGGCTACCTGGTGGCAAGGCATCGGCTGTTTCAAATCGACTTCCTCCGCAAAGTGGCCCAGGGGAGGCTGGCCGAGCTCTTAGGCACGGCCCTGGATCCCAGCGTCCTCGAGACGGATCTCTTCCTGAGAACGATGTTTCTCACTTACGAGGGAGGCCGGGTGCGCCACGTGGACGAGGCCCTGGTCGAAGAGATGATGATTTCCACCCCAGAGGCCTTCGAGGCGGTCGGGCTTTTCATCGAGGGCGTCAACGCCTATATCGAAGACCTCAAGGAAGGCCGCAACGGAGCGACGCTGTCCCAGCAGCACAGGCTGCTCAATCTCCTGGGCCCTTACGAGATCGAGCCCATGACCGTGGAACAGGTCGCTGCGATCGGCCGGCTCTTGCAGTATCAGCTTTCGAGCACCCTGACCGAGGAGATCGAGCGCAAACTCATGTGGGACTGGGTTCTCGATGCCGAGGCTGCGGGCGCCATTCCGGAAGGGACTCTTTTGGATGTCTTTCGGGCAAAGCCGCCTGACCCGGCCACGATCCTAGCCGAGGGGGAGTCCGGGTACGTGGGATCCGCTTCCGCGGGTTTATCGGCCGCTCGATTCGAGAAGCCTTCGGCCCGCGCCGCCGCCTCAGCCCCGGCGACTGCGGCTTCGGGCATGGCCAAGCGCCGCAGCGAGAGCCAACCTCTAAGCCGCGCTCTGGAGCGCCTGCGGAGGGTCGAGCGGCATCTGCCGAATCTCACAGAAAAGCCTTTCAGCAACAACTGGATCCTGTCCCCGGCCGTGACCGCTTCCGGCTTTGCCATTCTTTGCAACGACCCGCACCTGTCCTTGTCCAACCCCTCGATCTTCTATCCGGTCCACGGGGACAACAAGTCCTTTGACAGCGGAGACCTGAATTTTTCCGGCTGCACCTTTCCCGGAATCCCGGGGCTCATGCTCGGCATGAACGAATACCTGGCCTGGGGCGGCACCGTGGTCGGCTACGACGTGGAGGACGTCTACGAGGAGACGGTCGAAACAGGTCCGGACGGGCTGGACCGCGTGCTCTTCCAGGGCGATTGGGTGCCAGTGGAAACCATCCAGGAAACCTTCCGCATCCGGGGAGGCTCTCCGGTCGTGATCCCCATCGACTATGTGCCTCACCATGGGCCGCAAGTGCCGGGCGATCCTTATGCGGCGGACCCGACCCTCACGGCGGAAAACAATCTCACGGTCCGCTGGACCGGCCACTTCGTGACCCGGGACCTTGCGGCCTTTTACGGACTTCTGAACGCCACGGGGATCGACGATTTCCAGGCCGCGGTCGCCAACTTCGGCGTGGGCGCGCAGAACTTCGTCGGAGCCGACGTCAACGGCGAGATCGCGTACTTCCCTCACGCCCTCGTCCCGCTTCGCTCTCCGGCCGCTCTTACGCCAGAGAATCCACCGTATCTTCCCATGCCGGGCACCGGCGGATACGAATGGCTCGATGACGGAACCGGCAGGCCGGCCTTTCTTCCCTCAGAGGAAATCCCCCAGGTGCGCAACCCGGAGCGCGGGTGGCTTGTGACGGCCAACAATGACGTCACCGGAACCGTCCAGGACAACGATGCGCTCAACGACGGCGTCTACCTGTACTACTCCACCAATCCCGGCTTCCGGGGAGGCCGGATCACCCAAAGGCTCCTCGCCTTACAGAAGGACCAGCGGGATCTCGAAAAAATGAAGGAGATCCAGTCGGACCACGTGTCCCTGGTGGCGGAGCGCGTGCGTCCGTACCTGGTCGAAGCTCTGGCAAACCCAGAAGCGACGGAAGGCTTGTCGCAGGAAACCCTGGCGCGCATCGAAGAAGCGGTCGGGCGGATCCAGGCATGGGACCTGCGGTGTAAAGCGGGCATGCCGGACCCCTTTACCGGAGAAGAGCCGTCCGCCGAGGACGTGGAGTCATCCATTGGGGCGAGCCTCTTTTTCGTCTGGCTGAACCGCGCGACCCAGGAGGTCTTCGACGACGAATTCGCCGGCTCTCCGGTCGGGCTGGGATCGGACGAACGGGTTACGGCGCTTCTCCATATCCTTGAGGATGTGGACGAGCCCGAAGGATCGGTTTCTCAGGTCCATACCCTGGGCCCGGACGGACAGAGCCTGCTTTGGGACAAGCGGGACACGCTCGACAAGCGGGAAACCCGGGACGAGATCCTTGTGCGGGCCCTGGTCAGGGCGTTGCAGGACCTCGAGGGATTGATGGGAAGCGCTGACATGGAGACCTGGAGGTGGGGCAAGATTCACACCCTGACTTTCCGTCTGGAGGGCCTTGGAAGCGTCCTGTTCGCCTACAACCTTCCCTCGTACAGCATCATCGATCAACTCTTTGGCGACGACCTGAAAGGGTATCCGCGCAGCGGGGGCTATCAGACGGTCGATCCGGCCAACTACGGCCTCGGAGGATTGAATTTCTCCACGGGGTCCGGGCCGGCCATGCGGATGGTGGTGGAGATGGAAGAGGGCGTGATGCAGGCGTGGAACGTTCTGCCGGGCGGGGTGAACGATCTTCAGCCCCAGGCCACGATTTTCAATCCGGTCAAGATCGATGCGGCTACTCATTACGGAGACCAAATTCCTCTGTGGCTGTCGAATCAGTACCGGCCGCAGCTTCTGTTCTGGGAGGACGTGACCAGCGTGGCGGAGTCGAGGATCCGCATCGACCCGAGGTGACATCCGCGGGAGGCGCGGGAGGGGTCAGTCCTTCATTTTACGGACAGACTTCCATGTGTGAAGTGTGTGAAGGAAATGGAGCTTGAAATCTGATGCTTGTCTATCTATCATCATAGCATCATGAGAACGACCGTAAACATCGACGACCCGATTCTCAAGGAGCTCAGGAGGCTCCAGAAAAAGGGGAAAAAGTCCCTCGGGCGGCTCATGTCAGATTTGCTTGCTCAGGCCCTACGGGACAACCGGGGGCAGCGAAAGATGTTCGAACCCCCTGCGTGGGTCGCAAGGCCCATGGGCCCTCGCATCGACCTGACCGACAAGGAAGCTTTGTATGTCCTTTTAGACCGGCCCTCCCCACGGGAGAAGAACAAGAAGCGGCCGTGAGTTTCGCACTCGATGTCAATATTCTTCTCTATGCTTCGGATTCCGGCAGCCCCCTCCATGCCCGTGCCGCGGCGTTTCTGCATCGATGCGTCCGAGAGGAAGAGCTTTTCTGCATGACCTGGCCTACGGTGATGAGCTATCTGCGCATTGCCACACACCCTGCAGTCTTTGCGAATCCGCTGACACCTCAAGAAGCCATGAACAATGTTGAGTCACTCATCCATCTTCCGCACGCAAGGGTCCTTTCGGAAGAGGAGGGCTTCTGGGAGGTCTATCTTGCGGTTACGAGCCGGATACCCATAAGAGGCAACCTAGTCCCCGACGCACATGTTGCGGCCATTCTGCGTCAACATGGCGTAAAGACCTTCTTCACCCGTGACCGGGATTTCTTAAAGTTCCCCTTTTTGGATGTGCGAGATCCTTTCGGCTCTTAAGGCAGAGGTGCCGGGACGGTACCAGATCGGGCTGGCCCAGGCGCGCTCCTGCACGGTCTTGGGGATGGCCGGGTCGCTGCAGGTGGGAGGTCTCTCTCCAGGGCTCAGACGATTGCACTCGTAGGTGCTCCACCGGCAGCTCGGATTCTCCAGAACGCGGGCGTAGTAGAATGCAGGCTCCTCTGGATCGAATTCCGGATCGGCCCAGACCACGCAGAGGGCCTCGAAACCCTGCCCGCGAGCTTCGCACGTTTCCGGATCCGCTTCCGCGCCGTTTCCAGGGTCTCCGGCCACGTCGAACACTTTCTCTCTCGGCCGTCCGTCCTCAGCGATCCAGCCTTTGATGATCTGGATCCGCTGTAGCAGCTTGCCGGGCCTCTCGTTCGTGCCGGGATCGCGTTCGGCGAGGATCGCAAACTGCGGAGCAGCCCCAGGGTCGGGAGCCAGCGGAAGTTCTCCGCCCATGGGCACGCCTCTCTGGTAGCCGATTCTCGCGAAATCGGGATCCCCGCACATCGAGTCCGGAAACCGCCATCCACCGAAAAACCGGAGTGCAATCCTTGGGCCGCTGGTGCCGTAGGTCTCCCGCCGGAGGAGAGCTTCGAAAATCGCGTCCCGCGAGTTCTCCACGGCCCAGACAGCGGTGAGCCCGCCCGGGTTGAGCCGGATTCCGGTGGGAGTCAGGGAAAAGGGCCCGAGCCGTTCTTCGACGGTATCTTCAAGGTTTGCCAGATGGCCCATGTAGAGGTCTTCCGCCACAGCGCCAGGCGAGGCGTTGTGGGTGTCCGTGTCCGCGATGAAGCCCAACCGGTAGGGATTCACGCCCAGACGAGCTTCTTCTCCGAGGCCCGCCAGAAGGACGTTTCGAACGAAATCATATCTCGATACGCACCCCCGGCCCGACCCTCCCAAGGAGCCGGTCCCATCCCCGCAGTCCTGTGCAGGTGGGGCGTGGAGTTTTTCGAACCCGCAAGCCGGGTCAGGATCTCCTGCGGAGCCAGACAGGCCGTTCATGCACTCGGAGTCCCCCTTGTGCTGAAAGATCTCGACAACAGGTTCCATCCGGACTCTGAGGGCCGCCCGCTGCCGCTGTTCGTCCAGGGAGATCGCTCCGGACAGTGCCGGAGAAAACATGTTCCCGTTGCTCATGTTCGAATTGTGAGGGACACTGATGGCCTCGCATCCGTCTGCGGCGCCCTGGCAGACCCGTTCCAGTTCGGTCCAGAGTTCATCCGGTCTCGGCGCTTCCAGATAGGAGACCGGCAGCGGAGGGACGCGATCGTTGCGGAAAAGCACGTTCCGATGGAGGTTGCTTCCGGTCGTCGAGCCTGTGTACTCGTAGGCCACGAAGGTGGTGAACGAACAAGAAGAGGTCCGGTCATAAGCGCCGTTGGCGGCTTCTTGGATTCTTTGCCAGACTTGGGCCGCGGCTTCTGTGCAGTCGACGCCCCCGGGACCGCAGATATCGGCGAGCCGGGTTGGGCTGGGGCTCGTGAGGGCTATCCCAAAGAAGATGTAACTCAGGTCCGTCTTGAGCCGGAAGAGCTGGCACGAAAAGGTCTCGTACACGGGAGACTGGGGCGAAACGCACGCCGCCACCTCTGCGAGAAATTCTGCGTGATCGGTCACGGCCGCGAAATCCAGAGGCCGGTCGATCTCAAGGGTGCGGGTGCCGAACCCCTCGGGGTCCAGCGGCGGCAGCAGGACGGGCGCGCCCCTGGCAAAGGCATAAGCGTCCTCGGGTCCGGGGTTCGTGTCCCACAGCCAGGCGTCGAAAGAGAAGGCCGAATGGGAGTGAAGATCTCCGAAGTAGAGGTTCCGCCACGGACTCCAGTTCGAGCAGGGGGCGCGCTCTTCGGTGTAGACGACATTCCTGCCCTGGCCCGAATCCGACGCGGCCTTTTCAGGGTCCTCCCCGCAGGACGCAACAAGAGTGGCCCAAGCGCAGCAGGCAAGGAGGCGGACAAGCCGGAAGTGCGGTTTCATGGAGCAAGTCCAGTTCGCAGGTTGAAGGGAATCCCTGACTCATTCGGGCAGGGAACCGCATGGGCGTGAGGCCGGAGATCTCATTCAAGGCCTCGCAGAAATGTACCAGACAAGAGCTGCCCAGAACAAGGCGCTCCTTGTTTGGCCCAGGACTACGTCAAGCACGCCGATAAGCAGATGATTTTTTGCCTTGGGCACTGCTCTTCGCCCGGAGGCACGGGTCAGTCCTTCGTGGCCGCTCCTTCTGCTGGAGGGCCATGCTCTGTCATGGCCGCAGGGGAGGAGACGCGGGTGCCAGATCCGAAGACGGACGCGACGGAGCGCGTCCCTCCCAAACGGAGGGCCACGGTCCCTCGTGGCCGGCCAATGGAGGGCCATGCTCTGTCATGGCCGCGGGTGGCTGATGCGGTGGTGGCAAACGCAAAACCGTAAGGCCAAAAGACAGACGCGACGGAGCGCGTCCCCGCAAAGCAATCTCCCCATATCGACGCCTATGAATCCTCTCCGCCTCTCTGGGTGACGGGTAGACTGAAAGAAAGAGTCAAACATCCTTTTCCGGCCTCTTTTCGGTAATATGGAGTCTGAGTTGATTCGCGACCGCGCGCCAGCGCTTTTCTTGTTGACGCCCGGTTGCGCCGGGGGCTATCTTCGAGCCGTTCGATGGGGGGTCTTGAGAAGCAATTCTGACAGGGGCAGCAGGAGGAAGCCGCCATGGCAACCGACGTATACGATTCGCTGGCAGACTGGCTGGCCACGACCTTTCGCGCTCTGCCCGGCATCAAGAAACCTGAGTTCTTGGATCTTCTTCGTTTCCTGTACACGCCGGAAGAAGCGGGATTCGCCCTCCAGATGGGCCCCGAGGGCGGAACCCTGGACGCCTTGGCCGCAAAAACCGGGGTGGCTCGCGAGGCCCTGAAACCGCTCATCAAGAGCATGGAGAAGAAAGGCACGATCTATACCGAGCCAGGCTCAGACAACCCGGTTTACAGACCCCTGGGGCTCGAAGTGCCCGGCCTCGCCGAGACGTCGGGCTGGGGAGATGTGGAAACTCCTTTCAAGAAGAGACTTCTCGAACTCTGGGACCGATTCAGGCCCGTGTACGTCAACGAGGCGATCTCGGAACTCGGGCCCCACATGCGGGCCTGGTGCATGGTGCGTGCCCTTCCCCCAGACGCCGCGCCCGACGAGAATCTCTACGAGCAAATCCGGCAGCGAAAAGACGCCATAGCCGTTGCTGGCTGCCCGTGCCGGCTCATCGAGCGTCAGAGCCGCCGAGGTGAGGCCTGCGACTGCCTCACGGACTGCTGCATGTCCTTCGGGGAGATGGCCCGCTGGGCCGTGGAGCAAGGGCACGCGCGCCCCGTGACCGAGAAGGAAGCCATCGAGATCCTGGAAGCCTGCGCGGAGAGGGGTCAGGTCCACTCGGGTCTGCCCGGCGCGATCATCTGCAACTGCTGCAGGCATGCGTGCGTGAACTTATACGCGATGAAGATGGGCAAGATGCATGCCTACTGTCCGAACCATTTTTTCTCGGTCGTGGACCCGGACACCTGCACCACCTGCGGCATTTGCGTGGAACGGTGCCCTGTGGGCGCGATTCGGCTGGAAAAGACTGGTGTGGTGGACCCTGGCAGGTGCATCGGGTGTGGGGCGTGCGCGGTCGGGTGCGAGGAGAAGGCGGTCAAAATCGTCCGGCGATCCGAGGACGAGATCGCGCGGCTGGACGCAGAATTCATGCAGACGTCGGTCCAACTGGTGACCAAGACCAAGCCCGATCCTCTGGTCTTGCGTCTCGTCGGAGGGTAGACCTAACCCTGACCGGTCTGGGTCTGAAAGGCTGGTCGGGATCGAGACAACCAGAACTGCAACAAGGGGGATTCGGTGGAGAAGGCGCCCTTCTTCTGGTTCATCTCGACCGGTAAGGAACACCAGTCACTTCGAGACGGTTTTTACCCTTCTAGACTCCTCTCGACCTCGGCGATGTGCGTCCGATAGGGCGCCTTGTTCATCAATCGTTCTCCGCAAAGACCCGAAAGTCACGACAGCGCGGCCCCACTCGCACCTGATCAATCGGATGGTTCTTTGACGAACTTGAGCAGAGACAGGTCATTCGCAAAGGACATCATAAGCTGATTGCCGCGCCGGACAGGCGTATCGCCGCGTCACCTCCCTGGGCCATCGGATCCTGGGCGGGATAGGATTTACCATGGAACATCCCATGCACCTGCATCACCGCCGGTCGATTTGCTGGGATCTGCCGTTTGGAGACGCTGTCTTTCAAAGAGGGATCGTCGCCAGGGAATTGGGACTCTCGGGGACGGAGGGTACAGCATAAAAAGGGCGTGGCCCGGCCTATTCTGGCCCTGCCTGCCTGGCCGGATTGGCTGAAAATCCGCTTGTGTGTGTTTTTTTTCTTGCCATACCATTATGTTTCGCGCTATTTTGATTCCATGCGGGAACCAGTCGCCAAATGTCTCATGAGAAAGGAGCCTGATATGGCAGGTCAAAACAATCCGCCTTCTGGGGGACGGTCTCCTCGTTTGAACAGACCGACGTGGCAACTGATCCTCATTGTCTTTCTGTGCGCAGGATGCGCCCCCGACGTTGTGCCGATTGCAGACTACGGAGAGGCCGGCGAAGGCTTTGCCGCAACCTACTGCACAGCCCGAGATGCGTATTTTGTGGTCTGGCACGACTCCGTGTCTCTCACCCTGGGCGGCAGGCAGATCCGGGCAGTGGTCCTTTCACCAGAGGGAGATATCTTGGAGCCCAAGAGAACCATTTATACTTCTGCAGGAACGATCGCTCCCTTTCCCGTGAAGCTCTATTTCCATGAGGCTGAAGAAAAGTTTTTCATGGTTTGGACAGAGGCGGCCTACAACGTGATGGGTGCCTTTGTTTCGTTGGAAGGCAACGTTGGAAGTCCTTTCCTCATCGGCAATGGTCTCGTCAGGGACCTCATCCACAATCAAGCGACCGGGGAGTATACGGTCGCCATGGGGAGCATTCCAGGGACTGGAGACCCTGGAGTAGGACAGAGGCTTTCCGCGGCAGGAGATCTCCTGGGAGATGTCTTCCCCTTGAGTCGGGGCGGGGAGGGGGATGCTTTTTTGGGTCTTGTCCTGAACACCGATACGAATCAGTACATGGGCATAGCGGCGGCCGATGATGCTGGGGGCCAAAGAGAGATCTACGGGAGGATCTACGAGACAGACGGATCACCAGTAAGCCCTTGGTTCACGATCCTGGCTTTCCCGGCTTCGCAGGGGGTCTCGCAGGATGTCATGCAGGCAGCGTACCTCGCATGGACGGATCGCTTCGTTGTATTTGCCCAGGCTCTTGTCGACCTTGGAGGATTCAGATTCCAGGTGGTCTTGGGACAGCAGGTATCCCCTTCCGGCACTTTGATCGGCGGGCCCTTCCGGGCGCATGTCGACTTGTCGCCGCTTGCCGTGAGCAGCAGTCCTACTCCCTCCCTGGCCATCAGTCCCCCCAAGAATGCGGGGTATCTTTTCTTTGACTCCATGTCGGGCGCTTTGTCCGCGCAACGGCTCGCTCCTGAAGGCACGTTGGACGGAAAGCTGCGCACTCTGGCCTTCACCTACCTGGTAAACGGCGAGTTCGACGTGTACCCCGTGCAGAACCTTCTCGTCACAGCGGACCCCCAAAGGCCAAAGGCTCTGGCTCTGTGGACGAGGTTCCTGCCGCCCGCCTGGGACATGAACCTGTCAGGGCTGATCGTGGATCTTTTCTAGGGGGATCGCCCATCCCGGCTATTGGGTCGGGAGGGACAGGACAACTCCCGGGCTCCTCCGGCCGAAAGGGGAGAGACAACATGAGGCTTCGGCAGGCAGAACTCAGCCGCAGACCGCCTCGAGAACGCGCAAGAAATTGCCGCCGAGAATGCCCTGCATTTCTGTTTCGGTGAAACCGGCTCGCAGGAGCGCTTCGGTCAGCAGGGGCAGGTCTTCGATGCCGTGGATCCCTTTCGGATTCACGATGAAACCGTCAAAATCGCTGCCGAGAGCGAGAAAGCGCGCTCCCACGAGCTTCTTCACATGGAGATAATGCGCCACCACATGCTCAAGATCCGCGAAAAGACTGGGGGAGATGAAGCCGGAGTGGAGCATGATCCCGATGCAGCCTTCGGTATCGGCGATCGCGCGGATCATCTCGTCGGTGAGGTTGCGCCAGTGGTCGTGGGCTCCCTTGACGCCTGTATGGCTGGCAATGACCGGCGTTTTGTTCTTGCGGAGCTTCAAGATCTCGAAGAAACCGGGCTCGTTGATGTGGGCCATATCGAGAATCATCCGGTTGCGGTCGATCTCTTCGACGACTTGCCTGCCGAACTCGCTCAAGCCGTCGTGCCTGCGTTTTAGGTTTCGATTGGGATAGCAGGCTTCGTTGTCCGTTAGATGGGCAATGGAGAAATAGCAGGCCCCGCGCTCTTTGAACTTCTCTACCAGCTCGATGCGGCCGCCTAACGTGTGGGCTCCTTCGATGCCGATCAAGGCGGCGAATTTCCCCTGCCGGCGCAGCTCCCGGTACTGCTGCGCGTTTCGGGCCAAACCGATTCTGCTTTCATAGGTTGCGAGCTTCTGTTCGATCTCATCGAGCATCCTCAACGCTGCCCGCCTGCGCCGTTCGGGGGTTCCCAACGGGGAAACCACCACCCCGAAGACTTGTCCGTCACAGCCCGCATCCTCCATCCGCGGCAGGTCAATGTGCCAAGCAAATGGCGCCCGCGGAAAACGGTTCTTGTGTCGTTTGCCTATGTCGTAGCCGAGAAATCTGGACCAGAGGAATGTGTCCCCGTGCAAGTCAATGACCTCGGAGGCAGCGTGTACATCCTTTACGGACTGAGGAATGTCCATCCTTTTCGGCAAAGCCATTTCAAGCCCTCTTAGATTTTCCTCTAGGATTTCTCTGATCGGAGCCGTCCCGATCGGCAGAGGCCGTTTGCAAAGGACTTCACAGGCCGAATCGCGGGTCCTGTGGGGACTGCACCTCCGGGTCAGGAAGAGGTGACCCGGCCTCCGGACGCAACGACCCGCAGGGCCTGTTCAAGAAAATACTGGCAGTTGCCTTCTTTGATCGGTGTTCCTACAATCCCGAAGATTTTCACCTTCAGATCATCCGGCGTCATGACGGCTCCATTTTTTGCAGAGATCTTGTCGGGAGACGAGGAGGGCATGGATGCGCCCCGAAAGCGGCCCGGGGCAGTCGTGCAATTTTTTATTGTTTGTGCCGCTCCTTGTCAAAGGGCTGGAGGGGATCCACCCTCCAGGTCTCGGCTTGATGCGGCTTGGTGGAGCAGCGCAGTTCAGGCGGTTTTCTGTTCGGCCGCCTTGGTTTGCGCGGTCGTGGCGAGGTGTTTGGCCAGCCGTTTGCCCAGGGCCACGATCGTCACCATGGGAGGCAGGCCCCATTCCTCGGGGATCACGCTGGCGTCCATGCAGTAGCAGCCTTGGATCGGGGTCTGGCAATTCTTGTCTAGCAGCCCTCCAATGCGGACGGAGCTGAGCTGGTGAGCCGCGAACGGAGCCGTCGTGACGATGTCCTTGCGCCTCACCCCGGCCTTCTGAAGGATCTCCTCCGCCAGAACGGTTCCCTGGTTGAGCTTGGCCCAGCTCGAGGGGTCGATCGGCTTTGAGAAGGATCGGTCCAGGTTGATCCTGCCTTCCAGCGCGTCTTTGACCATCATCAGGATGCCGATCGTCTTTTTGGTCTCAAGGACTTTGGGCAAGGAGAGCCAGTGTTTCGGTCCCGAAAGGCCGAGCATGGCCGCATACAGAAGCGGTTTGGGCGTCGCGTCCACAAGGATGATTCCGTCTTCGGCCAAGTTCACGCCGCAAGCTGCCGGAATCTCGTATCGGGAAGGCTGGGTTTCGCAAGGACCGCACACGAACCGGCCGAAGTCGACCACAAAGCCTCTTCCGGCGTCGTACAGCCCGGAGCGCTGGAGGATCGGCGGCGTTCCGAGCCCGCCGGCCGAGACGATGACCGTGTCCGCGAGGATGTCGATCGGTCCACCAGGACCCCGAGCGCGCACGCCCACGGCGCGGCCGCTTTTGGTCAACACCCGGTCCACCCTGGTCCGAAGCAGGAGCCGGCTGCCTTGGCGGACACCCTCTTCCAGGTATTCCCTGGCCGTCCATTTGGCGCCTTCCTTGCAGCCGTGCATGCACCGTCCGCAGTCGGGCTTGCACCTGTCAGTCCGGATGAACCGGTCGTTCGGCTTCCAATCAAGACCCAAGTCGCGCGCAGCTTCTAGGATCTTCAGGGCTCCGGGACCGATGTGCGTTTCGGGCAGTGGCCGGATCGGCACTTCCTCGTAAATCTCTGCGACCTCTGGTTCTAGGTCGATGCCGTACTTTTCCTTGAGCCACGCCGGTGGCTTGAAGGCAAGCCCGCCGTAAACCACCGAGCCTCCGCCTGCTGTCTTGGCCGAGAAAATCCAGTTTCCTTCCTTGGAAAAGGTCATTCCTTTCCCTTCGAGGATGTTCATCGTGGAGGCGGTATAGCCGAACCATTTGTGGTATCTGCCGGCCTCGCAGACGATGATCTTCTTGCCCTTGCGGCTAAGCTCGCGGGCCACTGTGGCTCCGCCCGGGCCTGAGCCTGCAATGACGACATCCGCCTCGAGCGTGGCGACCGGCTTTTCTGTCACGAAAGACCCCGCTTCGCAGTGCCTTCTCAGGGAGAGAGAAGGGAAAGAAATGGGGACATTCGTCTAGCAATGAGAACGTAACAAAGAGAGTAGCGTTGGGTCAAGGGAAAAACGATGACCGGACGATGACCGGACGAGGCGGACGAGGGGTCAGTCCTTCATTTTACGGATAGCACTACTTGTATCGGATGCTTTCTTGTCAGGTGACAAAAATTGTTACTTGTTTGGTGTCGATTTTTCTTGACCGAGAATCACCACTACTGTATAATTTTCAAAGATCGACACCATTGAATCCTCTCCTCCTGTAGTTCTTCTCATTGTTTCCCTCTCGCAAACTGGATCTTAACCTGCAAGATCTGACAGGAGGCGCCCATGAACGCATCCGCTTGCGCCCCATGTTTGCCATGTTCTGAGCAGGACCCTGCGGCCGCCGTGGAAACCCGCTCGCTCGATGAACTTGCGGACGAGATCGCCGAACTTTCCGCCCACATCGACGCAGCGACCTGGAGGCTGCTTAAGGCCATTAGCGAATTCGACCGGCGGGGAGGCTGGGCGGATGGGTTCCTCTCCTGCGCCCACTGGCTGAGCTGGCGGGCGGGCATGGATCTGGTTACGGCCCGTGAGAAGGTCCGTGTGGCCCATGCCCTGGAGAGGCTTCCGCGGATCAGCGAGGCCTTCCGGCAGGGGCGGGTGAGCTACGCGAAGGTGAGAGCCATGGTGCGGGTGGCGACAGAGAGGAACGAGGAGGATCTGTTGAACATTGCGCTCAGCGGTACGGCGAGCCACGTGGAGAAGCTGGTTCGGGGGTACCGGAGGGCGATCCGGCTAGAGGAGCAGCAGGAGGCTTGCAGGCAGAGGCGGGAGCGGTATTTGGACTGGTACACGGACGAGGACGGGATGTTGGTGATCCGGGGGAGGCTGCCGGCGGAGGTGGGGGCTTGTGTGATCAAGGCGCTGGAGGCTGCGGTGGATGCCTTGAGGGAGAGGGCGCCAGCTGGCGGGGACGATTCCGCGGAATCGTCGGGGGACCAGGGCCCGGGGTCGGCCGGTGGGCAGGCTGAGGATGCTCCAGGCAAAGGCAGGGATCGCCTTCCGGGCCAGGGCTGCTTGCCGGTGGAGGGCGACCGCGGGAGAGCCTGGTGGCACGATTCCGCCCGGAAAGAACACGATTCCGCGGAATCGTCGGATGCCGAGACCACCCTGGGGCAGCTCAGGGCGGATGCTCTGGGGCTTGTTGCCGAAAGGGCTCTTTCCTGTGGCCTGGGGCCTGAGATCCGGAACGATTCGTACCAGGTTGTGGTGCACGTGGACAGCCGGGTGCTGGCCGAGCCGAGGGCAGAAGGTTTGTGCGAGCTTGAAGACGGCCGGCGTATCGCGGCGGATACGGCCAGACGGCTCTCCTGCGACGCTTCGATGCTTGGGGTGCTCCACGGCGCGGACGGGGAGGCGCTCTACGTGGGCAGAAGGAGCCGGAAGGTTACGGTGCCCCTGTGGCGAGCGCTGCTCAGCCGGGACCGGATGTGCCGGTTTCCGGGGTGCGGCCGCACGCGGCACCTGGTGGTGCATCACATTCGGCACTGGGCAGAGGGCGGGCCGACGGATCCGGGCAATCTCGTGCTTTTGTGCCGGGCCCATCACTGGGCGGTGCACGAGGGAGGGTGCAGTGTGGAAGGGCGGGCCCCCCGGGAGCTTGTGTTCCGGAGGCCGGACGGGACCGTGGTGGGCGAGTGTGGGGTTCCTGCCCGGGTCCATGGAGACCCTGTGGCGCTGCTCAGGAGACAGCACCGGGAGCTCGGTCTCGAGATCGACGCGGAGACGAACCGTCCGTATTGGTGCGGAGAGACCATGGATTATGAGTTGGCCGTGGCCGGGCTACTGGCCGCGGACGATTGCGGGGAACGAAGGGGCGGTTCGGTTTTGGGTGGATAGGGGGGCCTGAGGGGGCGCGCCGGCCCATATTCAAGGCGGACGCGACAGAGCGCGTCCCTCCAGGGAAAAACCAATGGAGGGCCATGCTCTGTCATGGCCGCAAATCATGTGCCGACAACCCGCAACCTTTTGGACGAGATCACCGACGCAGAGCTTGTTCCCACAAAGACCCCAGGTTCCCTGCTGCCCGAAAAACGGACGCGACGAAGCGCGTCCCTCCAGGGAAAAACCAATGGAGGGCCATGCTCTGTCATGGCCGGTTCTTTTTCAGGTGCGATGGCAGACAAACCCCGAGGCCCGCAACACGGACGCGACGGAGCGCCTCTCTCCAGAAGATGGGTTCCGGATCGCGATCTCAATTTTGGGCGCTCCGGGCCTGGCCGGGGTCGGGCAGCAAGCGGAAATGGGTGAAGGGGACCGAGTCCGGTTCCGGGTCTGCTGCCGGAGCGCCGCGCAGGAAGAGTTCGTCCAGGAGCTGCAGGGACAAAATGAAGGCCAGCGCCATGTTTTCCACTTCGCTCACGAAGCTTTCGGGTTTCCGGCATTTCTGTACGAGCCTCTCCACGGCCGCCGGGTCAAAAATCCCCTTGGCCCGCAAGCCCTCGGCGCTCAGCAAGGATTCCACGTAGTCCGGGGCTCCGTCCGCAAAGAAGCTCCGGGAAATGGGCGCCCGGTAGGGCTGCTTGGGTCGCGCCAAAACTTCTGGAGGCAGTTCGTCCTCGAAGGCCCTCTTGAGCAGATGCTTCTCGTCGAGCACCCGCAGCTTGTACGAGGGCGGCAGGCGCGCACAGAACTCCATGACCCTGTAGTCGAGAAAGGGGAACCGACCCTCAACGCTGTTGGCCATCGCCATCCGGTCGCCCTGGGACGACAGCAGGTACGAGGAAAGGAACGTGCGAATCTCGATGTACTGGGCCTTGTGCAGGAGGGGCCATTTGTCGAATCCTTCCGGGAGGGAGGACTCGAACTCCTCGACCGGGTCGTACCCGGCCGCAGCCCGCCGGAAGTCTTCCGACAGGTAGTTGCGGATCCTCGCCGTGTTTTTCCACCGGATCTGGTGGGAGTACGTGGGAAGGTGCGTGTCCTCGAGGCCCTGCCGGAAGAAGAGCTGCAGGAACGATCTCTGGCCCCGGCCAGGCGTCTCCAGGTACGGGTAGAGCTTCTTCATGAGCAGGGGCCGCAACCGGCTCGACGGGTTCCGCGCCCAGAAGGCCCGGATCTTGGCCTCCTTGAAGATGTTGTACCCACCGAGGAACTCGTCGGCCCCTTCGCCGGTCAGAACCACCTTGAAATCGTTTTGCCGAACCAGGCCCGACAGCAGCATGAGCGGCGTGGGCGCGGTTCTAAGGAGCGGCTTTTCCGCGAACCAGACCACCTGGGGGAAGAACTCGGCGATGGCCCGGTTGGTGCAGAAGATCTCCCTGTGGTCCGTGCCCAAATGGGAGACGACTCGCTTCTGATGGACGCTTTCGTCGAAAACCTTGTCCTCGAAGCTCACCGAAAAGGTTTTCAGGGGCGTGTCCGAAAAGCGCTTGACGATCGTCGTGATGACCGACGAATCCAGGCCGCCGCTCAGATAGGCGCCCACAGGGACGTCCGCCCGGAGCCTCAGGCGGCTGGCGTCGAGCAGGAGGCTCCTCAGCTCCTCCTTGCAGGCCTCAAGGGATCTTCGGTCGATCTCTTCCTCCGAGGCGAACCGGAGGTGCCAGAAAGGCCTGCGAAGGATCTCGCCGGAATCCAAGCGGTACAGGAGCCAGTGGCCAGGCTCGACCTCCTCCACTCCGGCCAGGGGCGTGCGGGGAGCCTGGGGTGCCCACAGGGTCAGGGTCTGCTCAATCCCATGCGGGTCGAGCCCAGTGGTGAAGCCCGGGACGAGAAGCAAGGACTTCATTTCCGAGGCGAAAGCGAACAGACCGGGCGAGGCGTGGTAATACAAAGGCCGGATCCCGACCCGGTCCCGGGCCAGAAAGAGTTCGCGGCGACCGCGGTCCCAGATCGCGATTGCGAACTGCCCGTTGAATCTTTTCAGGCATTCCGGGCCCCACTGCTCGTAAGCGTGGAGAACGACCTCTGTGTCGCATCGGGTGTAGAAGCGATGACCCAAACCGAGCAGCTCTTCGGCGAGCTCGATGTAATTGAAGACCTCGCCGTTGTAAATGATCCAAAGGCTCTGGTCTTCGTTGTGGATGGGCTGGGTGCCTGTGGTGAGATCGATGATGCTCAGCCTCGCTTGCCCCAGGCTCGCGCCCTCGTCCTCGAAGAGCCCGTATTCGTCAGGCCCCCGGTGGCGGAGCCTGAGGACCATCCGTTTGAGGACGTTTGTGGGCCGGCGGCCCGGGTCCGGGCTCACGATGCCGCAGATGCCGCACATAAAAAACTCCGATCGTTCAGGGGACGAATTCCCCGCCTTTCAAGTGGATCGTCCGAAATCCGTCCCGAGTTGAATGATTCTCGATCGGCCAGCCCGGCCGGCGACGAGACATCGACTAGTCACACGGTCCGTCGGCCTCCAAGAGCCGGGGGCCTCCGCCCGTGGTGCAGAAAAGGACCTCCTCCACGCCCGGTAAGGCCTCAATCTCTCTCCGTACTTCCGGTGCCGCTTCCGGCAGAGCGATCACGTGGACGTTCGGGCCTGCGTCGATCGTGAAGGCGCAAGGGACTCCGCCCTGTTCGCGCAGGCTTCGGACCTTCTGCATGACGGCCACGGTCTCGGGGAGCCAGTAGAGAAGGGCCGGCTTGGAGGTCATCATCACCGCGTGCATGGATAGGGCCTCGGCCTCCATGGCTTGGCACAAAGTTTCGAAATCCCGGTCGAGGATCGCCTTCTCCACGATGCGGGCCGCGGTCCGTGCCTGGGAGAGCCTCGCTTCGAGAAACGGGCTGGTCCAGGCGAGCAGATGGCCCTGGGAAGAAGGCACTTTCTTGGCCTCGCGGCTGACGACCGCGACGAGGTCCACGAGAGGCCAGTCGTCTTCGGCGGCGATCTGCCGCACCGGGTTCGCCTCGGGTTCTTGGCCGAAGGAAGCGTCCCAGAGCACATACCCTCCGTACAGAGACCTGCACGCAGAGCCCGAGCCCATGAGAGCCAGGTCCACGAGGTCTTGGGGAGCGCAGGGAAGGCCTGCAGCGGCTGCCGCGGCCAATGCCAGGGCTGCAAACCCGGAAGCGGACGAGGCAACCCCCGTCGAAGTGGGAAAGTTGTTCGAGGACATGACGCGTGCCGGCGCCCTGAGGCTGGCTCTCCGGCGAACTTCGTCGAGAACGCGAGTCACCCTTGCAAGCGCCTCCGGCGGTCCGGGTCTCTCATTGAGCACGAGGGTGTCTCGTTCGGGCAAGCTATCCGGCCGAAACGTGACCCGGGTCGTGGTCACGGCCTCTCGCAGGGTCATGGAGATAGAGGGATTCAGGGGCATCCCGGCGCCGGGGGGCTCCTTGCGCACGCCCCAGTATTTCACGAAGGCGATGTTGCTTCCGGCGCAGGCCGCGGCGCTAAACCCAGGCGAGGGCTCTCGGCTCAAGGATCGATCCTCCAACTAAAACAGTATAGACGAATCGGGTGCGCCTGCACAGAGAAGCCCTTGTCCTGCCCCTTGAACCCGAATTCCGCTCCCTGCTATCCTCCAAGTCTCGGAGAGGATCCCTCGCTCAGGACTCTGTGACCATGAAGCTTGACTACAAGAGCATCTTCAAGGAATTGAACAGGCTCAAAATAGACTACCTCATCGTGGGCGGGCTCGCCGTAAATTTTCACGGAGTCCCGAGGCTGACGTACGATATCGATCTGATGATTTCCTTTGAAGCGAAAAACGTTCTGAAGCTCGTAAAGAAACTGCAACAGTGGGGATTTAAGCCAAAGGTCCCGATTGATCCGAGAGACCTTTCCGATGAAGGGAAGAGGGTGTTGTGGGTGCGCGAGAAAAACATGAGAGCTGTTCATTTCTATAACGATCATTCGCCTATCGGAGAGATCGATATCCTCATAGACTTCCCCATTCCTTACAGCATCCTGAAGGACAGGTCCGTCCTGTTCGATCTTGAAGGCGAAAAGATTCCGACGGTGTCGATTCATGACCTGATTGAACTGAAGCTAAGAGCAGGGCGGAAGCAGGATCTTTCCGACGTAGAACATCTGAAAATCATTCTGGAGAAATAATGAAGAAGAAGGCGACAGGCTTTGCCTATTTTGTCAGCCGAGAACAGATCGACGAATACCGGAAATGGCCATTGGAGCGCCGGTTGCGGTGGCTCTTCCTTGCAAACAAGATGAGGCGCTCCTTGCCGGCTCGAACCGTTGAACTCCAGGAAGCCTTCCGGGCGGGAAAGATCTAAAGGGAGACTCTCCTGTCTTCCTCCTTTCGCGAAACCAGGCGTAAGCCCGTAGGCTCTGTGGGGGCTCCGTGAAGATTCTCTTCGACACCCGGGAAGAGACCCGGAACATCACGGGCATCGGCACCTATGTGCGGAATCTGGCCAAGGAGCTTCGCGGCATGGATCACCCGGGCGTCTCTTGCCGCTGCATCCCGGACGCGGCGGCTGTGCCCAAGGCGCGGGACGGCCTCCGTTCTTCTGCGGTCCAGCTCGCGAACTTCGCCAGAAACCTGGCCTGGAAGCAGGCGTACCTGCCGTGGCGGGCCCTTCGGGAAAAGGCCGACCTGCTGGTGTGCATGGACCCGATCGGACCGCTGGCGAGCCCTGTGCCTGTCGGCGTTCTCATTTACGACCTGATTTTTCTCGAGGGCAAGGCCCAAACTGACGCCTGGACCCGATACTGGCGCCTCATGGTTCCCCGGTGCGCCCGCAAGGCCCGCGTCGTTTTCACCCTCTCACGGGCCACCCAGGCGCGCATCGTAGCGGATCTCGGCGTGGATGCGGAGAGGATCGTCGTGTTCCGGACGGGCGTGGCCGAGCATTTCCGGCCTCTCGGGCTTTCCGTAGACGAGGCTTCCAGGATGCGCCGCGAACTCGGTCTACCCGAGGTCTTTCTTCTCACCGTGGGCGCCCACGATCCCAGGCGTAACCTGAAGACTCTCCTGCGGGCTTACGGACGGCTCAAGAGGGACGGACGTTTTCCCCACAAACTCGTCGTCATCGGTCCTAAGACGCCTTTTTTCCGCGAGATCCAGCAGGAGACCCGATCGAGGGGGCTGGAGCAGGACGTGCTTTACCTTGACTATGTTCCGAACGAGGAGCTTCCCGCGTATTACAACCTGGCGGACGCCTACGTTTACCCTTCCTTCGAGGAAGGATTCGGCCTGACGCCGCTTGAGGCCATGGCCTGCGGGTGCCCGGTGGTGACCTCCCGCGCATCGTCCCTGCCGGAGGTCGTGGGGGATGCGGCCGTCCTGGTGGACCCGGCGAACGAGGAGGAGCTGGGCCGGGCCATAGCAGAAGTCCTATCCTCGGAGGGCCTTAGGGCCGAGCTTGTGCAGAAGGGACTCGAAAGAAGCCGCCGCTTCTCTTGGCGGGCCGGCGCCGAGGAGATCGTCGCGGCGTGCGTGGAGAGGTTCGGGCGTTAGCGCCTGAGACGGGAGTTCTCGAGGAGCTTCATGAAAGTCCTGCGCTCCTCCGCGAGCCCTCCTTGCATCGTGGTGCGGTCCCGGAACTCGATCAGCTCCTTGATCGCGGCCAGCACGTCCGGCTTGGCCTCGAGGATCTGGCGGGCGATCTCCAAGGCTCTCGGCATGAGCTTTTCGTGGGGCACGACCTCGTTGACGAGCCCGATCTCGAGAGCCCGCTGCGCTGAAACGAATTGGCAGGTGAGCGACATTTGCAGGGCCATCCTGCGTCCCACGGCCTGCTGCAGGAGTTGGGTCATGCCCCAACCGGGCTGAATCCCCACCCGCGCGTGGGTGTCGGCAAAGGAGGCCCGCTCCGAAGCGATGAGAAAATCGCAGTTCAGAGCGACTTCGAGTCCTCCTGTAATGGCGTGCCCGTTGATCGCGCCGATGACAGGCTTTCGGCAGGCGCCGATCACTTCGGGGAAGTCCCGGCCGTCCCCTCTGGGGTCGAAGAGGTTTTCGGAGCCGATCACGGCCAGATCGATGCCGGAGCAGAAGGAGACGCCTTTGCCCGTGAGAATGGCCACGCGGATCTGCCGGTTGGTTGCGACTTCGTCGATGGCATCGTAGAGGTGCACGAGCAGACTCTGGTTGATGGCGTTTCGCCTCTCGGGACGGTTGAGCGTCAAGACCGCGATTTCATCTTGGACCTCGAACAGAACAGGCTTTTCCATGGTGCGGCCTCCTGGTCTGGGCGCGTTCTACACGATGAAGGACCTTCCGGATCCTCCTATCGGAGCTGGAGCGTTTTGTCAAAGGACCACCGCGCTGCCTGCCTGCGTTCCTTCCGCTTGGGGCGGCAAGCGAAAAGGGAGCGGCTCGCCACGATGAGGTATCTTTACCAAGTGCCTGCGGGCGAGCCGGTGGTTCTGGATGGGTTCCTTGAACAACGCACTCCCTTCGGCTTGGAGAGAGTGCGGCGCCTGGTGGATTTCGGATCCGTTTACGTGGACGGCAGGGTGGAGCGAGATCCCTCGCGGATGCTCATGCCCGGGCAGAAAGTGACGCTCACGGTGCCGTACTACGGGACCAATCGGTTTTACAGCATAGAGCCGTCCCGAATCCTGTACCGTGATCCCTGGATCCTGGCCTACGACAAGGAGCCTGGCATTCCCTGCCAGCCCACGCCCCACGATGCCCACAACAACCTGTTTGCGGCGCTGCGCGAATACCTGGGAAGAACCGAAGGGGACGTCCCGTACCTGGCTCTTCACCATCGGCTGGACCGGGAAACATCGGGCGTCATGCTGCTGAGCCTGTCGGAGGAGGCCAACCGGGCCTTGGCGGCGGCCTTTCGGGAGCGCAGGGTGGAGAAGCGCTACCTCGCTGTGGTTTGCGCAGACCCCCAGGAAGACTCTTGGATTGACGACCGTCCCATCACGCGGTCCGAGGGCCGCTACAGGTGCGCCCGGGACGGCGAGAAAGGCAAGGAAGCCTCAACCGAATTCCGGGTGCTCGAACGCAGAGGCGGTCTCGCTTTGCTCGAGGCCAGGCCGAAGACCGGTCGGACCCACCAGATCCGGGTGCATCTGGCGGATCGGGGCCTTCCGGTCCTGGGGGATGTCCGCTACCGGGGCAGGCCTTTTTCGAGGCTCATGCTCCACGCGTGGCGTCTGTCTCTCGCCCACCCGGTAACCGGCGAGCCCCTCACCGTGGAGGCGTCGCCTCCCGAAGGGTTCGTCTCGAACGCGACTGTTCCAGCCTCCTAAAGACTGCGCACATGGTTCTCCAGACGACGGGCCACGTTGTCAATGTCAGCCAGGAAGCGCAGGTGACCTCCCGGCGCGGCCAGATCCGCATCCCTCCGTGTTTTGGGCATCCTCCTTGGAGGGACGCGCTTCGTCGCGTCCGTGGGTCTTGGGTCCGAAGAGCTCCCGGTCTGGAGATCGAAAATGGGACCCAGGAAGCTTCTTGGTATCCGTAAAATGAAGGACTGACCCCTCCCTGGTCTCCTCCCTGGTCTCAGGGCGTTTTCCTGGAGGGACGCGCTCCGTCGCCTCCGTCCTGATTCCGGGATTTGGCGGGATCTTTCGGGGGGCGGATTCAGATTCCGAGGACGAGTTTGGCTGTGTAAAAGAAAATCAGGAGGCCGGTGATGTCCACGATCGTGGTCAATGCCGGGCTTGCCACGACCGCCGGATCCACTCGGAACGAGGCTGCCGCGAGCGGCAGGATGGCGCCGATCAGGGTGGAACTCACCACCTGCGCGGCCAAGGCGACTGCAACGGCCACGCCGACCTGCAAGGGGGAGATGGTGGCTTCGGATCCGGCTCCCATGAAGAGCAAAACCCGCGCGTAGGCGACGAAGGCGAGCAGAATCCCCATGAGAAGAGCCACCTGGAACTCCTTGAAGAGGACTTTGGAGGCGCTTCGCGGGGAGATTTCGCCCAGGGCCAAGGCCCGGATGACCAGCGTGGCGGACTGGCTGCCCGCATTGCCTCCTGTGTCGGCCAGCATCGGCATGAAGGTGGCCAGGATGGCCACCTGGAGCAGAAGCCCCTCGTAGCTCTGCACAATGTAACCGGAAACGAATCCGAGCAGCGCCAGACCGAGAATCCAGGGCATGCGGCTTTTGAAATGGTCCCAAACCGAAAGCCGCATGTAGGCGCCGACCTCGTGGGATCCTCCAATGGCCATGAGTTTTTCCACGTCCTCCTGCTGTTCCTGGGTGATGATGTCCAGCGCGTCGTCGTGCGTGATGATGCCGACCAGACGCTCCTGGTCGTCCACGACCGGGACTGCCAGCAAGTCGTATTTCTGAATCTTGCGGGCCACCTGTTCCTGGTCGTCCATGGCTCGGACCGCGATCACGTCCTTGTGCATGATGTCCCCGACGCGAGCTCCGGGAGGAGCCAGGATCAGGTCCTTCAGGGACAGGAATCCGATCAGGCGCTGGCGAGGATCCACCACATAGGTGTAGTAGATCGTCTCCTTGTCCGGCGCCTCCCTGCGGAGTTTTGCGATCGCCATGTCCACGGTGAGATCCGGCGTGAGCGTGGCGTAATCGGAAGTCATCGCCGACCCGGCGGATCCCTCGGGATATGCGATCAGCCGGCGCAGATCCTCCCTTTCCGCCTGGGCGAGAGCCGGGATGATGGCCTCCCGCTTCTCTTCAGGCAAGTGCTTCAGCAGGTCCACCCGGTCATCCGGAGGCATGTCGGAAAGGAGCTGGCCGAGCTGGTCCCTGCGGAGCGTTTCCACCACAGAAATCTGGACGGCCTCGTCCAGGTGGCTGAAGATCTCGCCCCGGAGAGAGGGCGCGAGACGGCTCAGGATCTGCCACAGTTCCTCAGGCTCCAGGGCCGAGAGGAATTCGGCAACGTCGGCGGGGTGAAGAGAGGCGCAGAAAGCGGCCAACTCTCCGTGCTTTTTTTCGCGGATGAGCTCGCGCAGTTCGGGGGCGAGCAGGGGATTGATCATCGTTCACCTCCACCGACCGCTGCCGGCTGGAGGTGAACCGGGGGGACTACTCGGTTCCGGGTTTCACCTGGACAGCCGGTTGCAGCGCCTCGCCGCCAGCGGGGAACCTCTTTCTAGAGCCACCGGGGGAAGGGTCTCCTTCGTCCGATCGATGCATCTCGAAATCCTTCGGTCTTCCGTCGAGCCGATACTTGTTCTCGCTATCACCTGTGCGTTTGCGTGTCAAGTGTTCTTGGAGGGGTTTTGCAGGGAATCTTTCTGGTGGGTCCCTTGCAAAGAAGAGCTTTTCCCGAGTTTTCGGACCTTGTAGCCCATGACGGCGTAGCCCTTTAGGCGCCGCTCGTACATGCGCCTGAGCACGGGCACGGAGGCGTCCACGTAATCGTAGATCTCCACGACTCGCTTGCCTTCATGGACCCGGTGCAGGCGGCCCGCGTACTGCTGGAGCGTGCCTCTCCAAGAAATGGGCAGGGCCAGGAACAAGGTGTCCAGGCGGGCGTCGTCGAAGCCCTCCCCGATGTACCGGCCCGTGGCCACGAGCACGCGCTTTTCCGTCTCCGGGATCGAGCGGAGTTTTTCCGCCGCCTCCTTCCGACGGGCCGCCGTCATCCCTCCTTTGAGCGGAACCAGGTGCGGCACGGCACCCTGGAGTCTCTCGACAAGGACCTCCAGGTGTCGGGTTCTTTCGGTCAGAACAAGGGGAGAGCGGCCGGCCTCGACCGCTGAGATGACGTCGGACACGATGAGTTCGTTGCGATCCGGGTCCGAGGCGAGGGCAGCGTAGATCTCGTGCATTTCCGGATCCTTTCCTGCCATGCCTTCGAAGGGTGCGGGCTCCGGCATGCGGAACGAGGTCAGGCGGGGGATGACCACGTGCTCGAAAGGATCCTCCCCTTTCCGGCTCGCGGTCCCGGCTCGGAAGCGGATCGGACCGCACTGCATGAGGATGATGGGATGGTGTCCGTCCTTGCGGATCGGCGTGGCAGTGAGACCCAAAACGTAGCGGGCCCTGGAGGCGCGCAAGACTTGCTCGAAGCTCGCCGCCGGGATGTGGTGGCACTCGTCGACGATGACCTGGCCGTAATCCGCGACGAGATCCTTCACGCGTCCTTTGCGCACGAGGCTCTGGAGGATCCCGATGTCGATCCGGCCGGTCGGATTGTCCCTTCCTCCGCCGATCAGGCCGACGCCATCAGCCTCGAGGCCCAGAAAGGCGGCCAGCCGCTCCCTCCACTGGTCCATGAGCTGCCTTCGATGGACCAGGACCAAGGTGTTCACGGCCCGCGCCGCAATGACCCAGGCGGCCACGACGGTCTTGCCGAAGGCGGTCGGACCGTGGAGAACACCGCAATCGTGCGCCAGGATCGCCCTGGCCGCCCGTTCCTGGAGCGGGCTGAGCTCCCCCTGGAAGCGCAAGGCCACGGGCCTGCCTGGAAATCTCTCGTCCTGGATCTCCAGGCGCACGCCGTGCTCGGCGAAAAGATCGATCGCTTCCCTGACAAGGCCTCTAGGGAGGGCGAGGTGCCTGGGGAAATCCTCTGCGCAGGTGATGACCCTGGGCTTGCCGAAGACCGGAAGGCGCATGGCCTGGGCTCGATAGAACTCCGGGTTCTGGAACGAGGCGAGCCGCTCGAGCGCGTGGAGAAAGGGGCCGGGTAGGCCCTGTTTCTCCACGTAAAGAAGATTGCCCCACACGGCCCGGGCGGTTTTGGGAAGCGGGCCGGGGACAAGTTCGCGTGGCCGTTCCCGCGAAGGCGGAAGGGTCCAGGGATCCTCGTCGGCCTCCTCCGGGGTGAAGCTTCGCCGCACGGGCAGGATCTTGCCCGAGCGGGCGGCCTCGAGCACGATGGCATCCAGGGTTTCGGCATCCAGCCTCCGGATGGTCGAAAGAAAGGCCCATTGATCGGGGTGGGGCGCGAAATCGCTTCTGACGAAGACGCTGTTGCCCGCATCCCTCGGCCCCCGCTGCAGGGGCAGGGCGATGAGGTTGCCGAACCCTCCTTTGGGCAAAGTGTCCTGAGCCGGCAGGAGGCGGTCGTAGGAGTCCAGGCCGATCTCGCGGCGTCGCTCCAGGGCGCGAGAAAGCAGCGCGCACCCCAGTCTCCTGGCCTGAGCCGCCTCCACGGGCTGGTCGAAGAAGATCCAGACGTGGCCGCCGTTTCCAGACCTCGATCGCTCCAGGAAAGCGGGCACCGACAGACTGTCGCAGGTTTCGAGGAACGCCCCCGCGTCCTCTTTCCAGCCCGCCTTGTCAAAGTCCAGGACCAGGAGCCAGCAGGTTTCGTCGGCCAGCATGGGATAGAGGCCCACGGTGTGCCTGCCCTCCAGGTGCATCCGGATCGCCTCGTCGTCCAAGGGGAGAAACTTTCGGTGTGTGCAGTCCGCGCACTTGACGCGGGGCATGCGGCAAACCCTGCGGTTCCACTTGTTCGCGCAGGCCGGGAAATAACCGCTCCGGCCGGTCCGCTTTGTCTCCCAGCGGACGGCGTACACGTCGTCCCTGCCCCGGAAGAGGCTTCGGAACAGGGCGATCTTGGCCTCGGACGGGCTCTCCCGGGTGACGAGGCCGGCCTTCGGAGCCGCGGCGGGCTCTCGAGGCGCCGCCCCTTGGTCAGGGGGAGGTCGCCCCGCACTGTCCGAGGATAGGCCCAGGGCCTTGCGGAGCCTTTCGTTTTCCCGTCGCAGCCTGGCGCACTCGGCCAGGGCCTCTTCGAGCTTCTGTTCGAGGTCGGCTTTTTCAGAAGTCATGGGGAGCGGCTCCGACCCAATCCCATGGAGGACGAAGGGGAAAGCAGGGGAAGAGCCGGTAGCGCGTCACCGGTCTGTCTCGGACGGGGATTCTTCTTCCTCGGTCCGGGCGAGATCTGGATCTTCTGTGTAGTCGATCGGACGGACCGGCTCTGTCTCGATTCGGGGCGCATACGAAGGGTCCTGCCGGATCAGATCCCAGGCCGTGATCCAGCTCTTGATATATTGGCGGAGCCGGGTCGAAGAGTCCACGGCAGGAAAGGGAATCTCCGGCGGGCTCCAACCGTAGGCCTCCCCGTAAAGCCTTCTGATTCTTCTGTACGTCTCTTGGAGAAGTTTCTCGTCCGGGCGTCGCAAGTCCAGGCAGTTTTCCCGGATCAGGCGCATGCCTTGCTCGGCCGCCGCGCAAAGGTCAGATTCTGCCGGCCGACCTTGGAGGAACAGGGGGATCTTGGTCAGGTCCTCGGCCTTGCCGTAAAGAACATGGGCTTCGTAGTCCGGTGTGATCGCGCCCACGGCCGTCAGCCCGGCGATCGGCTTCTGTTCGCCTCCGGCCAGGAGCCGGCCGAGGGTGGCGTAAGACCGGGCCCTCTGCAGCCTGGAGTACTTGCCCATGAGCTCCACCTCGTCCAAGAGCAGGATCCAGCCCGCATATCCGGCGGCGATCATGAGCCTGGGCACGAAGCGCAAGCGCTGCAAGGCCAGCTCTTTGTTCGAAACCGCCCGAATCCGGCCCCGGACCGACTCCCCGCAGGATTTCAGCCAGCCCCGGATCTCGCCTGCGCTGAGCTTGTCGCCCGCCCAAAACCGAATGATCCGGTGCGCGGTCTCGTGGTCGCTTCGGACTTTCTGGAACAGGTCGAGAGTCGCCTGGAACCTGCCTTCCAGTTCCGGCTCGCTCTCCAGCCACCGGCGAAACTTCCCGTACGCCTCTGAACCGAAATCCAGGCCGTAGGCGATTTCCAGGACGGCGTTTCCCCTGCGGCCCGGAACTGCCGCGGCTTCAGCCGCCGAGCGGAACAGTTTCAGAGGGTCGTAAAGGGGCGTCTCCTTGCTCACAACGATCTTGCTGCAGACAAAGCCCTCCTGAAGGGCGATTTGCCGCAGGTACTCCAGGACGTGGGACTTTCCGGTCCCGAAGTCGCCCCGGAGAAGGAATCCCCGCACGCCCCGGCCTTCCCGCCCCTCGGCCTTGGCCTGGCCCATGAGGTCGCGGAACCGGCGTTCGACCGCAGGCTGGTCGCAACCCAGACTGAGTACGGCGTCCCGGTTGGGAACGCCGTTCCGGAGGGCCTCAATCGCCCGGCGGGATCTGAGCCTGCTTTCGATCTCCATCTGGACTCCTCCCCTTGTCATGAGGCAGGCGCCGGCCCGCCTTCAAAGCTCAGTCGGACCAGAGCACTGAGAGGGTTGGCCCGGGTTACGTCCCGCACTTCTTCCACGACTCGAAGGCGCAAGGCATCGTAAGCGTCCAGTCCCCGCTTGGGGTCTGAAACAAAGGCCGGGGGAGCCACGACGAGGACGAAGACGCCCTCCAAGTCGTCCGTGCTGTCGATGAACTGCCTGAGCAGTTCGTACAAGTCCAGAAGGGCCGCCTTGGAGTAAAAGAGGCCCTCCTCCGAGGGCTCCTCTTTTCTGAGGACGAAGCACCTTCCGATGTCCAGCCCGAGAACGAGGCCTCTGCGCTCGCACTTGCGGATCCAGTGAGCCAGGGAATGGAGCATGTTCCTGGCATTGTGCCGCTGGATCTTTTCGAAGATCAGAGCGCCCTTGAGCGCCGAAATGTGCTGGAGGTCCCCGAAGAGCCACTCCTTTAAAACCGGGCGCAGGGCGCGGTGACGGTCGTCGACCCCGAGTTGAGCCAGGCAAAAATGGACCATGGCGATGCGGAACTCCTGGGCCATGGCGTAGTCGCGGAAAATTTCCTCCTCGAGCCATCCCTGACAGTCTCTGCGGAGGAAATGGATTTCCCGGTTGTATAGAGCCGCGATGCGTTCTAGGACAAGATCCGCGCGGTCCGAGACAGCATACCCCTTTTGGCGAAACAGACGGAGCAGAAAAGATTGGGCGAGCTCTTCCCAGTCCACCTGGCGCGCGATTTCGTGGAAAAGCTTGTGCATCATGTGAAGCTTGGCTTTCGCGGCGTCGGCCAGGGCGAAAAGGTAGCCCCGGCTTCCGGCCTGCGTTCGGATCGAATCCCACACCGAGGCGCGGTCTGCTTCGGGGGGAAGAACCACGAACTTGACGGCCGCGCCGCCGAGGGAGACGAAATCCTCCAGGTATTCTCTGGAAATCCGGTCCAACCAAGAGGCGAGGGTCAGGGGCATGGACTATTCCTCCGTGGGGCGGGAGAAAGCGATCCCATAGTATTTCTTTTCCTGGCCGTCGCGGCCGACAATCCGGATGGTCTGGCTGGCCGATCGCGTGCCGGTGCTGCCGTGGAAGGACAGGAGGGCGCCGTCCCTCGTTCGGTTCGTTCCGCTCTGGTCAAGCAGGTACAGGTCTCGGCCGAACTCTTGGCGGGAATACTCTCGGGCCGATCCGGGTAGCAGGGTGAGCAGCAAATGGACGTCAGACAGGGGGATGACGGTCCCGTGAGCGCGGCCATCCTGTCCGCGCGCCTTGACCAGGATTTTGTAGGCCTTGTAAAGCGTTGCGAGAAACGCCTCGGGCGTGAATCGCACCGGCCGTTTCTGGAGTTCCTGAAGGCGCGAAATGAGCGCTGTCGGCCTGATGGACCTTTCCCGGATCTTGTCGATCATCACGACACGGTCCCGGGGAAGAACACGAACCAGGAGAGGATAGCAATAGAGCCGGTCGTCCATCTCGGTGAGGACCAAGCCCATGCGGGCCGCTGTTGCGAGCAATTCGTCCACATAGGCCCTTCCGGAGAAATAGGTGTCCTCGTCGAAATCCCAGCTCTTGCGCACGTCGGCCGCCCGGTCTGAGAAGGTCTCGACGGCCTGCAGGGATGGGTCCAGAGCTTTGCGGATCTCCCGTAGGTCCCCTTTTCTCACGAAACCTCGCAGGCGCTTGAGGAGCCGGACAGCCGCAGCGGCGGATTTCAAGGCGGCGTCGATAGCGTCCTCGGTTTTGGCCAGAGCCTCCTCAAAGGACTGTTCCCCTTTGGACATCGTGTTTTTCTTATCCCTCGCTCCTCGTGTGGGTGCGGCTCAGCCGGACCTTTGGCTTGTCAAAGCCCCTCTTGCCGGGCCAGGCCAGCGGGGATTGGACAAAAAGCCCCGCTCGGGGTGCAGGATGCGCACGTTCAGGCGGGACTGTACGAAGCAGGCCAGGATCCTGTCAAGGCCGCTTTTCTTACCAGAAGGCGCATCCGGCCCAGATTCGAAAGGCGAACTCCGTGTCCGAGCCGAATCCGCCGGCTGTGAAGGCCGGGCCGAGTTCGAACAACAGCCAAGGGGTCACGGTGGGAGTCGCTTTGAACTCCGCGCCGATGCGGGCCAGGATGGGAATGACGACAAAGGGGTCTTCGCTTTCCACGAAGAACACCGTAAAGGGCATCGCAGCGCCCGTGATGAGATTCATGCTCGGGTAGAGGTCCACAGTTACGGGGACCGCCAACTCGCCGCGCAGGCCGCACACGAAGTGGTCATCCTTCTTCCGGCCGGTTTCGGCCCCGGCAAAGAGAATCCCGGGCGTGAGGCGGAAGGCTGCGCTGATCGGGTTGCTTCTTGCCAGGTGCCACCGCAGGGGAACCTGAAAAGCAGCGCCGATTTCCACGTCCGAAAATCCGCCGGACCAGTCCCCGTAGACCAGCTCTGCGCCGAGGGCCCAGTCCGGGTTGCCCGAATGCCACCATTCGTAGAACAGGCTCGGCCATCCCATGCCCACCTGGTGCGCGGTGCCGGCGGGCATGGGTTCTCCTCCCAGGAGGGAAAAAGGCCCAGCCCAGGAGGTACTCGTCATGGACCACGCAAAGACTAGCGCGGCAAGGATCCTTCTCATTGTTTCACCTCCCCGTCCCAAGGTCTTGACAAATTCTCAAATATTTTATCAGGGGAATGTTTTCTGTCGAGGTCCGGTTACGAGCTGTCCGTTACCGAGGCGGCATCGTTTCTGTTGCCGGATCTGTGAGCCTTGTAAAGGTGAGTCGAGACCCGGATGGTTTTCGCTCCCGCCCCAGATGGATCGCTCTGCCCCTGGAGTGGTAAGCTTTTGTATCAACAGACTTTCATGACTATGACCGTTGGCCGCGCCGCAGGAAGGAGTGACGAATCATGCGGAGGAGACGCGTTGCGGTCCTCTGTCTTGCGCTCGGACTCTGTCTCCCCTTGGTCGCCTGGGGCGGCCCGGTTTGTCAGGGCCGGTGGGTCAGCAAGGGAATGAGCAGGGATGAGGTGAGGGAGTTGTGCGGCGAGCCCGCCTGTGTCCGGAGGCCCAAGGACGTTCTCGTGGAAAAAGGCGGGATCTACTTTCCCCTGGCCATGGATGAGGAGTGGATCTACAATCCTGGACCGGGTCGGTTCGTGGAATACATCCGGTTTTACCAGGGCGAAGTCGTGGACGTTCGAAGCGACGGTTTCGGTTGGACCGGAGACCGGGACTGCAACGAGATCCCGCCTCCCCAGTAGGCTCCTGATCTCGGACACCATCCAGGATGTAGTCCGCCCTCTGAGCCACGATCCTTTTTTTGACCTTTTGGGGTGTCATGGGGATTTCACGGGTTCTCCAAGACTCAGTCGCATTCTCTCCTGTTCGAGAGGCACAAGATCTCCCGCTCTCCTGAGAACATACAACTCGTACTCGTCGGCCCGAAGCTCGTCCGCGCAGTACAGACTCTCCCCCCGGACGATTTCGGCCGCAACGAAAGGATCTGTTTCGTTCACGAAGCAGAGATCCACGCGATCCCCGCCAGGGAAGTCTTCCAACTCGGCGCTCATCCGGGCCTTCTCTCTTGCGGTGAGCCGGATTCCAGGGCCGGGTTTGGCTCCCAGGTCGGTATCCGATCCGTTCGCCCCCGGTCGCTGGATTCCTCCCTCGAGCCACTCCTTGATCTCGTCGCTCCGGCTGCCAAAGGCATAGAGGATCTCGATGCCGTAGCGGCTGCAGATCCTGCCCAGGCGCTCTCTCAAGCCCTTCGGACGCGTCATGGGACCTCAAGCCTGTCGTGCGATTCCTATTGAAACTGTTCCACCCGAGCGTTGGCCCAAGCAATAGTTACCGATGCCAACGCTTCTGGCCGGCCAATTGCGCGGATCGGCCTGGCCCCCGTGGGGTCGACCCTTTCCCGCGAGGAGGAGGCATCCTCCCGGACGATCCTGCCCTCCCTGGAAGCTCTCACGAGTCCCTGGGCCCGGATGGTGTCGACGATGAGCTCGCGAAGGGGAGAGCCGGTCTTGTAGGCTCGTTTCGTCTTGAGGAGGCCGTAGCCGTCGCCGCCGGAGGCCATGAAGTCCGTGATGGCGACTCGATAGGTTCTGCCGGGGTCCAGGGGCTGGCCGTCTGCGCGGATCTCGACCGGCTCCCTGGCCCGGATCCGGACCTTGAGGCCGGACACGTGGAGGAACCCGCCGTCCTCGTCCTGCCGTGTGCCGGAAACCGCCCGCCGCAAGACCTGCTCGATCTCCCGGCCCGTAAGCTCCACGATGACGATCTCGTTTTCGTACGGCATGGCCTTAAAGACCTCTTCGAGGGTGATCGGACCCTCGTCGATGCTGGCCCTGAGGCTTCCGGCGTTGAGCAGGGCGATATCAGCGCCCGAGTAGCGCCGCATGATGTCCGTGACGAAATTTCCCAGGTTCGTCTCCTCGTAACGGATTCGCTCGCGCTCTCCGTCCAGAAAGACAGCGGATTCTCCGAGAACCTCCTTGAACTTCTCGTCCAGCTTGGCCCGGTAGTTTTCCACCAGGGCTTGGATCTCCGGATCAGCCGGGATGTCGGATGTGATCGGCGTGTAACCCCAGTCAACGACCGCGGCTTTCCCGGAGTCCGGATCGATCTCAAGGTCGAACCGGCCCAGGTATTTGCCCTTTTCAAAGGCCTGGAAGATGAGGACGCCGCCCACGTTCTTGCAGGGGTTGAGCAGGATCTGGTCGTGTCCCCCGACAACGGCCGTGAGGCCGGGAGCGGCCAACGCCATCTGCTCGTCCGCTGCGGCCTTGCTGTGGGACAGAAGGATCACCGGCCCGTGCTTCCGGCTTCGTTCATAGATCTCGCTCACGGCTCGGACAGGATCCGTCACATCGAGGAGCGCCACGTTCTCGGGACGGGTGGTGGTCAAAAGCTGGTCGGTTGTGGCGCCCACGACCGTGACCCGGACACGCTCCGAGAGCGTGAAGGAAGCCGCAGGTTCGCACACGAGACGGCCAGAGTCTTTCCAGACGAGATTGCTGCTCAGGAAGGGAAATCGGGCCAGCTCCTTGAGAGCCTGGAAATTCTCGAGGCCGAAGTCGAACTCGTGGTTGCCCACGACCATGGCATCTACGCCCATGGCGTTGAGCGCTTCCACGTCTGGCTGGCCCCGGAAAACCGTGGACATGGGCGTGCCCTGCAGAATGTCGCCAGCGACCAGAACCAGGGTGCGGGCCTCTCTCTTCTCGTTCTCGGCCCGGATCCTCTTGATGAGAGTGGCCATGCGGGCAATACCCCCGACCTCCACGCGGCTGCCATCCTCCTGCTTCACGGTAAAGGGGAGCAGATGACCGTGCAGATCATTGAAGAACAGGACGGTGAGCCTGAGCGGAGACTGTTCCGCCCCTCCGCCAGGACCGGCAGCCCCCCTCGGGCAGAGACAGGCCGCCGTGGCTGCGAACAGAACCAGAAGAAGCCAACCGAAGATTCTGCGCTGTCTCCATCCCATCGAGCCACTCCTTCCGTTCTTCCCTAGGTCTCGTCAGCAGGCCTCTTCGTCTTCGCCCCGATGGCTTCCCGGATCCCTTTTGAAGCCGCGAAGAGGCGTGCCGTGACGACCGCTACAAAGCGAGCACGCAGGCGCTCAATCTTTGGACGATTCCGGCCGCCTCGGTCATCATCCTCTCCACCAGCTCCCGGCAGGAGGGAATGTCGCGGATCAGACCGCTCCCCTGGCCTGCCGTGATGGTGTTGTTCTCCAGGTCGCCGTGCAGGAACGCGGCGATGGTCCGCTCGCTCTGCGGTTGGATGTCCGATCCGCCCGAATCACTCAAGGCCTCTTCGAAGGACAGGCGGCCGCCCCGTTCGGCCAGGATCTTTTTCAGGAAGTCGTTGACAAGAAGCCGCACCGAACCGCGGCGCTCCTCCACGAATCCCCGGTTGCCTTTGCGGTCGTTTTCGTTCGGGAAGGGGCTTCCATGGCGGACGGCCACGGTACTCGTGTCGCCCGCTTCCAGAATCGCCCGCTTGACGTTCGGATGGGCCGGACACTCTTGCGTGGCGATGAACCGGGTTCCCATGTATACGCCCTCGGCCCCGAGGGCAAGGGCGGCCGCCAGCCCGCGGGCGTCCACGACCCCACCGCCGGCGACCACGGGGATCCGGACGGCCTCAGCCGCCTGCGGGACGAGGCAAAAAGTCGTCATCTGGTCGAACCCGCTGTGTCCGCCGCCTTCGGTCCCGGACACGATGACCGCGTCGGCACCGGCTCCCTCGGCTTTTTTTACGTGCCGGACCGTGGAGCAAACGTGGATCACCTTCATGCCGGCCTTTTTGAGGCGCTCCGTGTAGACGAGGGGATTGCCCTGGGAAACGATCGCCACCGGCACGCCTTCCTCGATGCCGACTTCCACGCACCGGTCGCTGTACTGCCGGTCCCAGCCGACCACGCCTACCACGAAATTCACGGCGAAGGGTCTTTCGGTCCGCCTCCGGCACTCGCGGATCTGCTCGCGCAGGCGCTCCCCTGTCTCGTGAGGGTCCCTCGTCACGGTGGTGCACCCGGCGTTCGGGCCGATGGTGCCGAGCCCTCCGGCCTCGGAGACAGCCGCGGCGAGCCGGGCGTCAGTGATCCAGGCCATGGAAGCCTGGAGGATCGGCGCCCGAATGCCCAGAAGTTCCGTGATGCGCGTTTTCATCGTCGGTTCCTTTTTCCTGCGGTCAGGGCTTTCGGGCGCTGATCCTCGTCAAAGAGCCCGGGACAAACGGATGGACCCTGGCGTCGACAAAGCCGGCCCGCTCCAAGTAGCCAATGACCTCGGCCTCGGAATGGGCTCTCCCTTCGCTGCCGAACAATGCCTCGTGAAGTCCCCACAACGCCGGGCCCAAGGGGCCGCGCTTGTCGTTGTCGAGGGTTTCGCCCACCACATGGTATTCGCCGCCGGGCGAGAGAGCCTCGTAGGCTTTTCGCAGGACCTTTTCGAGCACTTCTTCGTTGTACTGGGGCAGGTTGCTCGCCATGATCATGACGTCAGCGCCCTGGGGAAGAGGGTCGCGGGTGAAGTCGCCCGGCCAGGTCGAGATCCGGTCCGAAAGCCCCCACTGGGCGATGAACTCTCTCGCCACCTTGCAGACAGGCTCGAAGTCGAGCACGATGGCCTTGAGCCGGGGATACCGCTGCGCGGCAGCGATGCAATAGGCCCCAGAGCCGCCGCCCAAGTCGAGGAGCAGCGACCGATGGCTGAGATCCACGTCCCGGGCGAAGAGCATGCCCGCTCCCAGGCCCACAGCGTAAGTGGCCTCGTGGTAGATGCGGGCCATCTCTTCGTTCATTTGCTCGTAAAGGCCCAGCACTCGGGGCTGAGTGCCCGACTTCATCTCGGCCGCCAGGTTCTTCCATCGCTCAAAATCGAAGCCGTTGAAGAGGACCCAGGGCCCGATGTAGGTTGCCTTGCCTCTTACGAGGAACCTCTCGACGTCCGGGGCGTTCCGGTAGCGGTCGCCCTCCTTCTCCAGCAGGTCGAGCGCCGTGAGGGCGGTGACGAGCCTTTCGGCGTTGAGAGCGCTCACGCCCGTCTCGCGGGCGATTTCAGGAATGCGGGAAGCGCCCTGCGAGATCTTGGTAAACACGTCCAGCTCGACCGCGGCCCGGAGCGCGCCTGCCTGCTTGTGGCCGTAACTGAGATTCTGGATCCGCACGGTGTCAGGCTTCTTGCCTCCCTTTTCCATGGAACCCTCCGAGATGGGCTGCCGCAGGCGGTCTTGCCGGGGGCCGACGGCGACTGCGACGATCTGCCTCCGCCAGCCCCCGTGAATCGCCTGCGCTCGTGCGGCGAGTATGGTCGCGGGGGCGAAGGCGTGTCAAGAACAGGGCGGGGGGCGAATGGAATCACATTTCATGCCACCCGCAGGTGAAGAGGCTTCAAAGGGATTGATCCGAGGAAATTGCACCTCCGAGAGGGATGCGCTCCCTCGCGTTCGTCTTCGGATCGGGCCCTGATATCCTGCCTCTGCGGCCACGACGGAGCGTGGCCCGCCAGGGGTGGCGGCCACAAGGGACTGTGGCCCGAAAGAAAACGCGGAAGCTCTCGATTCCCCGATACACGCAACCTAGACGAGATTCGGGCGCGTTCGACTTGGGGAGGCAGCAACCGTCTTCTTTCCCCTCCAAGCCGAAGAGGCTACAATTTTACTAAGTTGTAGGCTCGGTCGTCTCCTCCTACAGAAAGAGCGGTAGGCAGTGCGGACTCGGATGGTTCCGGTCAGGCTTCTGTATTTTCTCCTCCTTCTTACCTTTGTGGCGGCCTCGGAGGAGGCCCGGGCCCATGAACGCATCGAGTCCGAGGAGGATATCTCCGACCTGCTGCCCGCCAAGTTTCCCATACCCCAGGAACAGGACGAAGTGGAGGCTCGTCCCTGGGCCGTTCTTCCCCAAGTCGGTTTCGGGCCGGACACGGGCGCCAAGGGCGGTGTCAAGTTCTCCCATCGCAATCTCGACGGCAGGGGGACCTCCCTTGATGTGAATGCCGTGTATTCCATGAAGGGGCAAACCCAGTTCAAACTTTCTCTCGGTTCTCCCCACCTTCTGGAGGATCGGCTGATCATCGTGCTCAGGGCCAGATTCACAACCGACCCGGAAAGGGAGTTTTTCGGGCTCGGGAACAACGACCTCGGGCCTGACCCGGTCTCCTATCACGCTTTCCAGGAAGCCGGAGGGGCCATCACGGTCGGGTGGAGGCCTTTCGAGCGGCTGGCGCTGAATTTTGCCGTGGGTGCCCGGCATGTCGAAATCTGGTGTGACGAAGGGTCTCCCTGTACGAGAGACCGTTTTGCGGACCTGCCTGGGATCACCGGAGGGGACGTCAACTACCTGGGTCTTTCCGTCGTCTGGAACAACCGTGACTCGATTCTGAGGCCCACGCGGGGGTGGCGCCTGATCGGCAAGGCCATTCACACAAACCAGGCGCTCCTGAGCGACTATCAGTTCACCCGGCTGGTGGGCGACGCAAGCTATCTGCGGTCTTTCATGGACGAGAGGCTCGTGCTGGGGCTGCGGGTGAACACAGAATGGGTCGCCGGACCCGAGAGGCAGATTCCTTTCTGGGAGCTTTCCGAGCTGGGGGGCAAGGATACCCTGCGCGGTTTCTGGCCACACCGCTTCGCGGGCAAGGGGCTCGTGCTGATTAACACGGAAGCCCGGATGGCCCTGTGGTCGCACAGGTTCTTCAATCTTTGGGATGTGTCGTTCGACGGCGTCCTGTTCGGCGACGGAGGCCGGGTGTTCATCGACCGGGACGAACTGGGTGACGAGTTTTCCCTGGACAAGGAGATCTTCTCCCGCATCATCGGAGAGTTCCAGTACAGCTATGGGGCCGGCCTGCGGATCACCTTTTCCAAGGCGCTGGTGGCTCGCATCGACGCCGGGTTCAGCGAGGAGGAGACCGGCCTGGTGTACCTGACCTTCGGGCAGATCTTTTAAAGAAAGTGCATCTCTCTTTCTAAAAGATCGTAGGCTCCACGCTCGACCGTCCCCTTGCCTGTGGCGTATGATCGCCGAGAAACTCTGGACATGAACAGGGTGGGAAAGACACCGAGGGAAAAAGGGAGCCGCCATGAAGATCCTGAACCTTTACTATTCGGCAACCGGCAACACCGAAAAGCTCGCCCGGCACATCGCCGAGACGTTTGAAAAGGAAGGCCACGCCGTCGAAACGCTCAAGATCGCCGAGGGCATGGAGGTGGAGCTTTTCGACTACGACCTCGTGCTCGCGGGCTCCGGAGTGTATGAGTGGCTTCCCGGCCAACCCGTGGTCAAGGTCTTCGGCGATCTTCGCAGAAGATACTTCCAGGCCGGCAGGCTCAAGCCAGCCTCTCCCCGGGTGCCGGGCAAGAAGGCCGCCGTATACGTGACCTATGGGGGCGTGCACACGGGCGTGAACGAGGCCATTCCCGCGGCCAAGTACATGGCCCAGCTTTTCGACCACCTGGGGTTCGACCTCGTGGGCGAATGGTACTTCGTTGGGGAATACAAGCCCGAGGGGTTCCAGGAGTTCAACGTGAACGGCCGCCTGGGAGACATCCGGGGCCGGCCGAGCGCCGACGATCTCAAGGCCGCGGCCGAGCTGGTGAAGGGCGCACTGAGGATCTAGGCAAAGGCGGATGAAACGGCCCGGGCACCAGCGGAAAAGAAGCGCCAACCAGGCGCAAAACTCTTGATGGAGTTCCGGACCGTGCAGACCGGCGGCAGCGAAGCAAGAGGCTGGAGCGTTCGCGAGCGGTCGCGCTTCATCGACAACCTCCGAGAGATCTGCCGGTCGCGGATCCTCGACGAAAAGTGGCTCTTGGCCCCTTCGCTTCGGGTGGGCTACCAGTGGGTGGACCAGGTGGCCCGCTCGGGCCAGCCCGCCCTCAACGTGCGGGTGAAAACCACGCGGCAGATGGCTCTCGAACTCGCCGCGGCGGAGATGGACAGGCTCGGGGTCTCCCTGATCGGCCGGGCCGAACAGGAAGTGCTCGTGGGCAGGCTTCTCCTGCAGGTTCAGGCCGCTCGGGGGCTTGAGGCCCGCGGGTATCTGCCCAGGGTCGAAGAGGCTGGCCTGGGGCTGGTGCGGATCTTGTTGGCCTCGCTCATGGATCTGCGGCTCGCCGGCAAAGCCGCGGAGGATCTGCCGCCGGACGCTTTCGAGGCAGGCGAAAAGGGAGTCGAGATCAGGCTGCTCTTGAAAGAATACGAACGCCACCTTGAGAGAAGGGGCCTCTTCGATTTTGCGGACGTGTTTCGCACAGCGGCCTTCAGGCTCGAGAGGGATCCCGCCGCACTCCCTTCCGCGGTCTGGGTCCTCATGCCCGAGGAGCGGCTCAAGGAACTTCGCGGCCTGGAGCGAACATTCTGGGAGACGATCCCGGCCCCCCGGCGCACCGTTCTGGAAGGGGACACCCGTTTTCGGGCTGCGCCGGACTGCCGCCGCGATATCGACCTGTTGAGCTGGATTTCAAGACCTGACGAGGCTCCGCGGCCCCGGGGGGATGGAAGCATCCAGATCTTCCGCGCCCTGGGCGAGGGGAACGAACTTCGCGAAGTCTTCCGCAGGATCGTGGCCCGAAGGATTCCCTTTGACGAAGTGGAGATTCTCTATACTGACAGTTCTACGTACCTTCCTCTCCTTTATGAACTCTCCTGGCAGCTTGTCCCGGACGGGTTGGAGTCGGTGCCGGTTACGTTTGCGGAGGGAGTGCCCCCGCGGTATTCCCGGCCTGCTCGTGCCTTGGCCGGATGGGTTTCCTGGATCCGGCAGGACTACGCCCAGACGATTCTTGTCCGGATGATTCAGGACGGGTTGCTCCGGATCGACGGGACCCCTGCGAAACAACCGGAAGAGCCGGCCGCATTGTTGGAAGGTCTCTCTGCAACTGCTGCCGAAACATCCGGCCCTCAGGGGGTCATGAGTTTCAGCCGGTTGGGAGCCCTCCTGCGGTCGCTCCCAATCGGTTCAGGCCGAAATCGGTATCCTGAGGCCCTGGCAGAGGCCGTCTCGTCCGTCGAGAGCGAGCTCGATTCAAACCGAGCGGGCCTCAGACCCGGAGCCAGGGCCCGGGACGAGGACGACGAGGCCGAGGAGCCTGGCAGTCCCGAGGCAAGAGAGAACCTTCGTTCCCGTCTTCTTGAAAGGCACCATGCCCTGACGAATCTGAGGAGCCTGATCGAGGATCTTCTCTCATCGACAGAAGGGGCCGTCGAGATAGCCGTTTCGGGCGTCGAGCCCGCCCGAAGACAGCACAGGATTCTCGAGGGGGCTCGCTCGTTCCTGTCTAGGCGTGCCCGGGTCGCAAGCCGCCTGGATGCCTACGTGCACGAGAAGCTCATCGAATCGATCCAGGAGGTTTCGGCCTGCCTCGAGGGCGGGGACCTGCCCGGCTTGGATCCTCTCCAGTGGCTCGAGGAGCTGCTCAGCACGTCCCACGTGCTGGGCATGGGTCCGAGGCCGGGCTGCCTGCACGCCGCGCCCCTTTGGATGGGCGGGCATTCCGGGAGGCCCCACGTTTTCATCGTGGGCTTGGACGATGCCCGCTTTCCCGGAGCCGGTCTGCAGGATCCGGTCCTCTTGGATGCCGAACGGCAACGCATATCCGAGGAGCTTCCCACGGCCGCCAGCCGAGCCAGCCGGTCCGTGGAGATCTTCGCCGAGCTCTTGTGCCGCCTCCGAGGCACGGTCACGCTCAGTTACTCCTGCCGCAGTCTCGAGGACGATCGGGAGGTGTTTCCAAGCCCGGTTCTCCTTTCGGTCTACCGCATCGCGAGCGGTGAGCGCGAAGGCGATCAGGAGTCTTTTTTGCGGTGGCTGCAGCCGACGGTCTCGTTTGCGCCATCCGGGCCAGAAAGCTGCATGCATCCGAGCGAATGGTGGCTTTGGAGGACTTGCACCCACGGACAGCCTAAGGATCCGCTGCAGACCCTTGGGCCGAGTTTCCCTCATCTGGCGCGGGGGCTCCGGGCGTGGCGGGCCCGTCAGAGCGATGTGTTTACCGAATACGATGGGTATGCCCCTTCGGCTGGTCGCGACCACGGTTTCTCTTCACCCCATGGGCCGGTGCTCTCGTCGAGCCGGCTGGAAACACTGGGCGTCTGTCCCCTCGAGTATTTCTTCCGGTACGTGCTGGGCCTCGAGCCTATGGAAGAATACGTGCTGGATCCCATGGTGTGGCTTGGTCCCATGGAGAAGGGAACTCTGCTCCACGGGGTCTTCCGCAAGTTCATGAGCCTGTTGCAAAAGCAGGGCAGGGTGCCCGATGCGAAACGCGACGGTCCGCTCCTCGAAAAGGTGCTTGAGGAGGAGATCCAGGCTTGGCAGCGGCAGAGGCCGCCCCCCAACAGGGAAATCCTCGAGCGGGAGTCTGCGGAGCTCGCCTGGATCGCGAAGATCTTCCTGGAAGAGGAGCACGAACTCAGAAGAGAGGCAACGCCCTTTTGCTTTGAAGCCTCTGTGGGTCTGCCTGCCGTGGAAGAGGGGACGCCACTGGATTCCCCGGAGCCGGTCGGATACACGCTTGCGGACGGGCAAAGGGTTTGGCTCAGGGGCCGGATCGACCGGATCGACGAACTTCTGACAAACCCATCCAGAAGGACCGCGAGGCGGCGTTTCGTTGCCTGGGACTACAAGACGGGCTCGGCACGGAGGTATATGGAGAACGGCAAGAGACGGCGGGAGCCCTTTTATGGGGGCCGGGTCGTGCAGCATTACGTGTACGTCGTGCTGGCGGAGTCGCTCCTCAAGGAGCGCGTTTCAAAAGATGCCTCGGTCGAGGCCTTCGGTTGGTTTTTCCCCAGTGTGAGGGACCACGGGGAGCGGGTGCTCTGGAAGGTTCATGAGCTTGCCGACGGCCAACGGGTTATGTCGGACCTTTGCCGGCTGGCGTCCTCGGGGGTCTTCCCCTTTACGGACGATGCCGGTGACGTCAGGTGGAGCGACTACCGGAGCGCCTTTGGAGACGTCGAGGAGGCCGTGGAGGCTCTGAAACGGAAACTCGCCAATTCTCAAAACGAGATGCTGGAACCTTTCCGCCGCTTGCGCGGCCTTGAAAAGCCGAACCAGGACACGGGCGAAGATGACTGAGGCGAATTTTCTGCCCGACGAGGAAGAACGAAGAGCGGTCCTTGAGGATCTCGACCGGAACCTGCTCGTGGAGGCCGCGGCCGGAACGGGCAAGACCACCTGCATGGTGGGCCGCATGGTGGCTCTGCTGCGGACCGGACGATGCGCGCGGATCGGACAGATCGCTGCGGTCACGTTCACCCGCAAGGCTGCCGCGGAACTCAGGAGCCGGTTCCAGGTGGCGCTCGAGCGGGCTTGCCGGGAAGCGGCCTCCGGACCCGCGCGAAAACGCCTGGAAGCTGGCCTGGACGAGATCGGGCAGTGCTTTATCGGCACGATCCATTCTTTTTGCGGAAGACTGCTGCGGGAGCGTCCGGTGGAGGCTGGGGTGGATCCCGCTTTTCGGGACCTGGACGATCAAGAGGATCGCCTGCTGCGAAAGGAGGCCTGGCAGGAATTCAGCCGTCGTGTCCTCTTGGGGGACTCCGGCGAAACCCTGGTCGAACTCGACAGACTCGGGCTCCGCCTCGAAGACCTGGAGGGCGCCTTTCTCCGGTACACGGATTTCCCGGACGTGGATGAGTGGCCGCTGCCCTCCAAGGGCGCGATCCTGCCGGATCTCGGCCCTGTGCTGCGGGAGCTTGATGAATACGTCAGGCACATGACGGGGCTGGGTCCCCATCTGCCCGAGGATCCTGGCACGGATTCGCTTATTCCGGAATACAGGCGAATCCCCCGCATCGTGCGTCATTACCCGAACCTTGCCGAACCGGCCCAACTCATGGAGGTGCTGGAACGGTTCGACCGGAACCGCAAGGCTGTGCACAAGTATTGGATGCAGGAAGGCAAGTTTTCACGCGAAGATGCGCGCGGCGAGGAGGATCGCTGGGCCCGGTTTCGGCAGGAGGTTGCGGTTCCCACGCTCGAGCGGTGGCGCCAGTATCGGTACGGGCCGGTTCTGGGTGTCCTTCGCAGGGCGAGCGCTCTCTACGACAGGCTTCGGCAGGAACAGGGTGTTCTCAACTACCAGGATTTGCTCGTGCGCGCGGCCCGGATGCTCAGGGAGAATCCCCACGTGCGGGCCTATTTCTCCAAAAGAATCCGGTTCCTGCTCGTCGACGAGTTTCAAGACACGGACCCGGTGCAAGCCGAAGTGATTCTCTTGCTTACAGCCGCGAACCCGCAGGAGAGGGACTGGCGCAAGTGCGAGCCTAGGCCCGGTTCCCTTTTCGTGGTCGGCGACCCCAAGCAGTCCATCTACCGGTTCCGGAGAGCCGATATCGTCACCTACAACGAGGTCAAGGCCATTCTGACCCGCGGGAGCGGCGGAAAGAAACAGGGAAAGAAGACGGGCCGCGTTGTGCGCCTGTCGGCGAGCTTTCGCAGCCATCCGGGCCTGATCAACTGGGTCAACCGCGTTTTTGAACCGAAGCCGCCGAAGCCGGCAAAGCCGGCTCGCGGCGCAAAGGACGAGGAAGCCGAGTCGGGCAAAGAGTTCGAGCGGTTCCCGTCCGAGCCGTCCGAATACTCGCCCTCCTACGTGGCCCTGCAGCCGGGCCGAAGGGCGTTTTGGCCCGGAGATCTCACAGGCGTGTTCGTGCTGACGATCCCCGATGACCGATCGCTGAAAGCCGATGCGCGGGAATACGAGGCAGACCGGATCGCGCGGACGATTCGGTACGCCCTGGATTCCGGGATGACCGTCTCGAGGCCGAAGAAGGATGCCCCGAAGCATGCCGTGGGCTCCGGCGAAGCCGAGCGGACCGCTGTGAACCCCTCTGACTTTCTCATTGTGACCATGAAGAAGGAGGGCCTGAGCCTTTTTGCCCGCAAGCTCGCTGAGTACGGCATTCCCCACCGCGTGACCGGCGGGAGCGCTCTCAACGAGGTCCGTGAACTCAGGCTTCTCCACGGCTGCCTCAGGTCGGTCGTCTGGCCCGACGACCCGGTGGCGCTCGTGGGCGTTTTGAGGAGCGAGCTGTTTGGCGTGAGCGACGAAGAGCTTTACCTTTTCCGAAAGGCCGGAGGCCGATTCGACTTCAGGGAGCCTCTGCCCCCGAAGCTGGACCACGGGACGTTCGGGGAGACCTTTGAGGCGTTCCGGGACGCTTTCGAGCGCCTAAGGCGGTATCGGCTCTGGATCACGAGACTGCCGGCCGTCTCAGCCGTCGAGAGGATCTGCGGGGATCTGGGGCTTGGGGCTTTGGCGGCGGTAGGACCTGTGGGCGACCTGGAAGCGGGGAGCTTGGGAAAAGCGATCGAGATGCTCAGGAATCTGGACCGGAACGGATGGACCGCGGTGGACCTGGTGGACTTCCTGGCCGAACTCGTGGAGCGGACCGAAACGTATGACGGGGTGTCGGCCCTTCCGGAAACTCCCTGGGCCGTGCGGGTGATGAACCTTCACAAGGTCAAGGGGCTCGAAGCGCCCGTGGTTTTCCTGGCAGACCCCTGGGGAAACTGGAATCATGAGGTCGATCTTCACGTGGACCGGGCAGGCGATCGGGTCCGCGGGTATTTGGCCGTTGCAAGCGCAAAGGCGGGCGGCTTTGGCCGTGCCATGCTGGCCCAGCCCGAGGGATGGGAGGAGCTTGCCAAGCGAGAAAAGCGCTTCCTCGACGCAGAGGCGCTCAGACTGAGGTACGTGGCTGCAACGCGCGCAGGAAGCGCTCTCGTTGTGACCCGCAACCCGAAGAAAGACCGCTTGAGCCCTTGGGCACCTTTTGCGGATTTTCTGGCAACGTGCCCGGAGCTTCCGGAGCCCGAGCCCGGCGCCGTGAGAACTGTCTCCCTCCGGCCCCTGGAGATCTCGCGCGAAGAGGCCGCAAAGGTTGCGGCGGAAATCTCGGGACGGGTGGCCGCTGTCTCAGACCCAACCTACGAGGTGCGGGGCGCAAAGGAATTCGCCCTGGCGCAGGAGTCGGTCTGGCCGCATGAGCCCGGCCGTTCATCCGGGGCCGGACTCGACCAGGGCTCGGCTGCTCCGCCGCAGGGCGAGCACGGTGTGGAGTGGGGCACCGTGCTCCATCACTTGCTCGACGTGGCGGCCAGGGCGCCGCAGGCGAATCTGGAACGGCTGGCGGCCTCGGCCCTGGCCGAGCAAGGGCTCGATCCGGCCCTTGCGCAGGCGGCCGCGAGCCAGGCGAGAGCCGTGATGGCATCTGGGCTGTGGCAGAGGGCGCGGGCGAGCTTGCAGTGCCTTACCGAGGTTCCGTTCGAGATTTGGTTTGAGAACGGGCCCCATGGGCAGGGCAGGCCTACGCTGCTCCGGGGCGCGATCGATCTCGTGTTCCGCGAGGAGGGCGGGTGGGTGCTCGTCGATTACAAGACCGACCGGATCCCGGCCGCAGGGCCTGAGCCCTTGGTGGAACGGTATCGTCCCCAGGTGCGGTTGTATGGGCAGTGCTGGGAGCGGTCGACTGGTGAAAAGGTGAAGGAAATCGGCCTTTACTTTGTGGCTGTGGATCTCTACGTGCCTGTCTAGCCCCGGGGTTCTGCGCCCGCTATATGCGCGTCGTCTTGACTCATACACATAACTATGCCATCTTCTACACATAGAAAGAAGATATAGATACGGAGCCTCGAATGAGAACCAATGTGGTCATCGACGACGAATTGATGAAACGGGCTATGAAAGCTACGAATCTTCCTACTAAAAAGGCCGTGATCGATGCGGGCCTGCGGCTGCTCGTGGAGGTCAAGGCCCAGAGCGGGATCCGTCGTCTTCGGGGGAAGGTCCGTTTCGAGGGAAACTTGGAGCGCATGAGGCGGGATCGCATCCAGAGAGGCTAGTTGTGGTTCTTGTCGATACGACGGTCTGGATCGATTACCTCGAGGGCGTAAACACGCCCCACACGGGATGGCTGGACGCGCACCTGGAGCGGCAGCGGCTTGGACTTACAGACATCATTCTGTGTGAGATCCTGCAGGGCGTGAGAGGGGAGGCACAGGCAAAGCAAGTGCACAGGGAGCTCAAGAAGTTCGAGATTCTCCCGATGGGGGGAGAGGATCTGGCGGTAGCCGCGGCGGCGAATTACCGCAAGCTCCGGGCTCGCGGGTATACGGTGCGCAAGACAGTGGACTGCCTGATCGCTTCTTTCTGCCTCCTCAACGGACACGCGCTTCTCCACAACGATCGCGATTTTGATCCGTTTGAACGGCTTCTGGGACTGCTCGTCGTTCACCCGTAACGGGCTCGGCTGCGGATGGTGTCTTGCCACGAGTTCGCCTTGAAACAGCCTGCCGTGGAAAAAGCCGCAATGATAGAGCCTAACCCATCTTCTACAGTTTCTTTGGGTTGCGAAAATCAGGATGTAGCCGATTCAATAGGTTACGAGCGTTTGGAGTTGATTTGGGTCCGCTGCATGGTGCCACGTGGACCAAATTATTGTGGATTATTCTCTTGACAATACTAAGCATAAATTGTATTCTCATGGTGTCCTGAATGGAGGGCGCCATGTTTTTCCGCGCAAAGAAATCCGGGCCGAGAACGTACTTG